>Ga0233425_10001271_pt1 | contig 58028 bp, 52 predicted proteins | sample Watercolumn_Towu_2_FD_181712 | JGI IMG/M metagenome (GOLD analysis project Ga0233425, IMG submission 181712) | Freshwater microbial communities from Lake Towuti, South Sulawesi, Indonesia - Watercolumn_Towuti2014_140_MG | ecosystem: Environmental > Aquatic > Freshwater > Lake | place...
CTAATCGGTCTTGTTTCCACAAGACCTTGAATACACTATTCTTCAAAAAAAGTCGCGCCCCCTATGCCATTTTTTTCATTTTTTCAAAAAAAATGCCTCATCTAAAAAAGGGGACTGAACGGTTACTATCTTCGGAATGGGATCATATCAAGATGATCGATGTAAACGATCCCATCCCAAATGGCCTATTAAGGTACAATATTGCTGACTTGTTACAAACAGAGGATCGCAATATCGATCATCCCTCTTTAATCAAGAATGAGGTTTCTCGAATTTGTATGCAGCGCTCCTATGATTGTCAAGGAAGAGAATGGGACCATTTTAAAAATGCACGTTGGCACCAGATAGAGATGTCAAGAAATTACTTTAATCCTGTAGAAGCGACCGTGGAATTAAGCCTTTCAAAAGCAAATTTCAAGTTTCAGGGAGGAATAGGTCGTGATGTTGAAGTCCCTTCATTGTTGCATAAATTAGGAATGAAAAATACAAAACTTTCAGAGGATTTTATTCTTTGGTCAAATAAGTTGAAAAAACCTGTTTACATTCAATGTAAGTCTTCAGGGGGTGGTCGAGATCAACATGGCAAAAATATACAAAATAGAACAAAAGAGCAAATTACAAGAAGTATCCTTTACCGTTGTGATTTTATATCAGGAAAGATTGTATTAGCCTCAAAAATGTTTCATTGGATTTCAATATTAGATGGTAATTGGGGGGTAACAGTAGAACAGCCAGCTAAATATATACATATGCTTCAATGGGCGGGTTATGATAAATTAATAGGCTCAGAGGAACTCATAACATCAAAATATGTAGTCAAAGATACGGATAACCCTTTAATAAATCATTTAATTTCTTTAGATTGCGAACGTGTAAAATAATGATTAAGATTCTTTTCTCATTATAACAATTGATTCTCTGACAGGTATACGTCCATATCGACGCATTTGTTGAGGGCTATTCCCCTTAAGTCGTGTTATAAGTATTTTTTCCGGAATAAAGCCGACTTGTTCTCCAAGTAATAGTAAGATATGATCTACGGGAACAACAATCCCACCCCATCGCGAGTTTCCTACTACAAATGCCATACGCGCATTTGGCCGCAATAAACGCCTCATTTCCTTCAATACGGCCTTAATATCTTCAAAATATCCGGCAACCATATGTGGAATTTTAATATTATTATTAGTGGACAATTCTATTGCACTTATTATTTTCTCTACTTCGGGTATTGTTGTAATAGGGTCTTTTCCTAAACTACTTTCAACGTGAGATCTCATTGTTGATTTCACTAAGTCTCGGTAGTCTTTATTAGTTTTTAGAAGTCCTAATATCGCCATCTCTGCCTTTTGTTGGGCTATATAGCAGTTTCTATTAAGGTAAGGGGGCGAGGTTATAACAGCATCAAAATTATCTGATGGTAAATCTATCTGTAATGCACTCCCACAAATTATATTACAATCAGCTATCTTTTTGTACCTATATTTCTCAATATCATTAATCATATTATTAAGACGATCTAAATATATTGGCATTATATTGCTATCTCCATTAATAATATCAATATTTAGCTTTCGCAGGCCTACACTACTGCTATTTAAAAGATATCGGTAATGAGAACCATGTTTTCTAATTTGACTAACTTCCTCCATAATGCTTATTACGCCTAACCTGAGAAAGTCTTTATATTTTCCTGATATATTTGCCCCGTTAATCCACCTCATAATTCCACATAATTGTGCTAAAATATGCTTAGAAAATGCTTTTGAAAAGTAAGTATCAAATAGTAAATTATCAAATTTATATGTATTTATTGTTGAATTTTCTAAAATATTCACTAATTCTGCGAGTGCTCTATGATCCCATGATGTGGTTTTCATCTTACTCACCCAGGCCATCAAGGGTGAGATTTCTACCCCAGTACAATCAATCCCTTTCTTTTGACATGTTAGAAGGGTTGTTCCACAACCTGCAAATGGGTCTAAAACCTTATCGTCTGATGTTATCTTTAGCTCATTAATTAAGCTAATAACAAGCTGTTCAGAAAAACCTTGGGTAAATTGATACCATCTATGTATTGGAATGTCTTTATTAAATTGAAAAGTAACGGCGCGCCCAAGATCATAACGATCACAATGCAGATTATCATATTTATTTAATTCGACAGGTATATACTTTTTATTGATTGAATCCTCACCCATATATTTTTGAAGATTAGGAATTTCATCAGATGGTCCTGGGCCTGGTAAAGCCTCGTCATTAAATAAAGAAGGACATGACCGTTTGTGACATTCTCCAATAAATCTCCTAATATATTGATGTTCAATTGCCGAAAGCCCGAAGGAGGAAGCAACCAAATCATCAAGTTTTAACCATAATGTATTATCCTTAGGATTATCATTAAGTTCATAAGCCAGTTTATGTCCCATTGTTAAAGAAGCTTTGTCAAATGATGGCAATCTGGTATTTTTAAGATGATGTTTTAAAAGCCTAAACCATCCACTATGCAGTTGGGTTCCGTTATTGCGCAAGGCAAACTCCATTGTTGGAGTGCACATAACCGCAGTCCAGAGAATTAAATCTTCATCAGACATTTGATCGGCGATTAATGCATATCCGGAACAGAAACCAATCTCTCCTTGCAGATCATATGCAAACTCTCCTCGAGGCATCATTTCTCGAACAAGGAGCTTTTTTCGAATGACTATATCTAGGTTCTGGTTACGGCTAAAGGTATACCACGATGCATTTGGGTCTAAGTCACGTTGACTCAATAAGTGCCGATTGGAAACCAGATAATTCCAAGCCTTAGGATATTTCTTCTTAAGTTCGTCCTCCGCATAGGGTTTTAACATTCCATATGAATTCTCTCGATAAGGGAATAGAAGAACATAGAGCTTTTCATCGGCACGGCAAGTCCTAATTTCACCTCCGGAAACAAATTTTCTAAGAAGATCCGCTTCTATATCAATATCTTTCCTCTTGAGAACAAATACATGGTTAGCCCCCGTACGTATGCCTTGCAAGATTCCATCGAAAATATCAGTTAATAAAGGATGTTTTTTGTCTCGGAGTTTTCCTAATATTTCATATTCGTTGCCTGCTGAAAAATCCCATGGATGTTCTGAAAGCCTTTCAATTGGCAGGGAATATGATTTGGCTTCCTCTAACTTATCCAATGACTCATTGGCATTTATAAAATAATTTACTAAAAATTGCTTAACGGGTGGATAATTGGAAAAAACCAAAATACAAATATAAGTTGTACGTCCAGCAAATAACTGTGCATCATGAAAATCTGTTACACTGATAACCCTAGCTTCTTTTGCTAATTTATTACAAATTAATCGGCCATATGATGATGTCATAAACTTACTTGACAAAATATACGATGCGATTCCGCCGTAAGAAAGGCTTTTTAAAGCATGATCAATAAAAATGGTAGAAAGGTCATAATTACCTTTAGTGACATCGGGGAATACATTTTTTAGTTTCATTTTGTAATCATGACTTAATAACTGTGATCGAACGTAAGGTGGATTACCAATTAAGAGGTCATATTTTTGCAATAGATTTTCTGCAAAAAAACATTTTTGTTTGCCAACTTCTAAAAGTGGATCATAACATTCGATTACCCAATTGCTTCCCGTCGCAGAATTTAAAAGATTAGTAAATGATATTGATATTCTGTCAGAATCAATCCCAATTAATTTTGCCGGAGAATTAAAGTAATTATTGAAAGCTAAGAGAAAAGCCCCGGTCCCACAGGATATGTCAGCAATAAGTTGAGGACTTCTGCCACTACGATGAAGACTTTTCCACTGACTCAAAGCTTCTCGAACTACTAAGTCGGCTAATGGCGGAGGCGTGAAAATCATTCCTTTCGCTTTAGCCTCCTTTTCACTTGCAAGGTTTATTCGAAAATCTCCCATCAAAGAAGATGGATCATTTACATTTGCTGATAAGAAGGAAAATAATTCCTTACGCAGAGACTTAGGCCAAGCAATAAATTCATCCTTCCCTATTGAGAAAGCCTCTATCGGGAGAAGCCTTTCCAGAATGAGCCACAGTTGTTCTTGATAGTTACTATTTAACCATAGATTAATGATATTTGCGACATCACGACTACGATATTTACTTGCCAGAACCATTCCAAAAGCAACTACTGAAGCTGAAATAGAATCAGCCTTTAACATGTCGTGTTTTCTGGCAAAACTGGTCCAATTAGTCAAAAGATAACCTCTACAAATAGAAATCGATGAGATCACGTTCGTGCTGACATTAATATTATATAGGATTCAACCAGCAACTCAATTTTAAATTTACTATGCTAAAATTATTTTTTAATTCCTTATAGGCCCACGGCCTCTTTGACGGTCCGCTTGGGAGAGGCGGGGCGTTATAAAGCGACCAGACCTTGTTGAGAATCTGGCTCTATGTTTGGGCTTCGTCTGGCATCAAGCCGACAGGAAAACATGCAAAAAAAAGTCTGCTATTAATCTTCTCCTATGGCTCGCCACAGAGCCCATGGCGGGTCGAAAGCCCACTGTCCCAGTTACCCTGGCTATTTTTAAATCACTCCGCCAGCGGCTTAGGTTACGGGAGGTCATGATACTTAATTGCAATCTGACCACCCAAAATATCGTCAGCTTCCTGGAAAAACTCTCTAACCCTATGCTTAAACTCAGGCAGAATTTCCCTCAAGGCACTGATTTGCTGGCTGATGGTTCCCTCACAAACAATCGAGCTAAGAAAACTCCTGATATGCGCCCAGGTGAGGGGATCATCAGTGGCCTTAAGCTTTTTCACAATTGCCCCCACCAGCCTTTCGAAATCCAGGTTATTCCTGGCAAAAATATAATCTGACAATCTCACATCATCGATATTGATAGGCAGGGTCAGCTTTTTCCTGTTAATCGCCTGTTTATTGAAGTTGACCTCCAGCCTGACAAAAGAATTTTCAGGTTTGGTATAAATTTTCAATCCCTTGGGGGCCTTTCTCACGTTTCCCCTATTGCCCAGGTAGGCGGTCCAGGTATGCCAGTGGGAGCCTTTAGCCTTGCTTTTATACCAGCGGAAGGCATTTTTACGGCCATGCCTGAGTACAACCTTATGAGCCAAGGCGCATTTCAGCAGGTACAAATCGCTGGGGTCCTGGGGGTAGAAGTCCCAGGCCACCTCTACCTGAGATAAAGAATAACGATCAGCAAACTCAGAAAAGAAGCATTGGGTGTTATCGTCTGGGGCGTGGACATTAATGGCACACTTAAATGAATCCCTGCTCCAACTGATCAACTCTACCAAACTGCCCTCTGTGTGATAATGGTAAAGGAGTTTATTACCTTTTCTAATTGGCTTGCCTGGGCCGTATTTCTTATTTAATTGTTCTAAGAAAATGTTAAACCTATAACAATCAAAAGAAAGCTGGACCTTATCAAGATGTTTAGTTACGGTATATTGAATAACAATTTCCATAAGCTATAGGTATATGTATCATACATCGGGTTATGTCATGAGTTATAGTGTAATGGTAATGTATGAGGTATAACCAATTAATAATGATATGGATTTAGAATGTGATATATTATTAAAGGATAGTCCAACTATACATTACAATTATTAGGACAGTGCCAGTAATTCTTAGGCAACCTTCCACCTGCTAATAAATTAGGAGACCATTGTTGCCCACAATTGACACATTTCAGCAGAATACCTTTGGGGTCTAGGATTTCTACCCCAACCTTTAACATTTGTGAATTATTGAACCTGTTCGGCTTCATTCGCATAATTTTTCTCCTTCCTTCAACGCATTTTCATACAAAGAGGTTAGCTCGGCAACAAACTCCTCAGGGTCCGAGTTTAGAATATCCTGACAAACTGAACGACCGCGTATAGGAATAATCTTACTATCAACACATTCCCGTTGAGGAGATAGGTAGAAACCAAAAGTGCGAATCATGTAGCTTTCATACTCCCCTACAGAATAGAGGTCAATGCTCCCATCACAGCACTTTTCCATTACCTGCCACAGGGCATGGTCATCAGGTAGTGCCTCTACATGAGGATAGAGTATCCCTATCAATGCCTCAGAGCAGTTGTTGTTACGCACCGCGTCTTCAGGGTATTCCTCAGCCTTGCCCGCTCGCCAACACGCGGTGTTTTCAATGTTTGACAGCAGTAGTTCTTTTAAGTGGTTCATACGCTTTTCTCCTTGTTATTGTATGTAAATTATGTTTTTACTTTATTATAACATCTCGCACAAGCACTTGTAAAGTGACAGGCAATAAATTATTTTATTCCAATAATTATTTTATTAAATCCAAGGTTGCTATAATGTAAGATTAGTTCCTTGTTTATTCTTCACGTTTATAAGGTTCATATTCATAGACCATATCATTACTATTCCTATCCTTCCCAATTGCTTTCAGGACCCCACCAAAATAGATTTCTGGACCTCTGGGATGTTCAGGATTATTCCATTTATTTCTCAGGGTGTCCCCGAAGGTCTGGTCTTTATGCAGTTTGTGAGTGTGCTTATCCCCGAAGGAGATGCAAGCAGCAGCCTTAATCTGGTGCGCCCATTCCGGCCGCCAATGGTTGTAGGTGAACATTTTGGGCCGGCCAGTATCGTAAGAGCGTTTAGCTTGGATTAAAACCTCTGTCATTTGACGTCTGCTGTACCTCCCGAACCAGGGATCATCTTCTCTAAAACCACAGCACGCGCCAGAGTCGCCCCACTCCTTAAAATGAGGATCGCTGCAACCAAAGGACCATCCTAACGAATGAACCTTATCCCTGATTTTCATGGTCATTTCGTATTTGTCTTTACGGGAGCCTCTTCGACAGGTTTCTGAAGTATGGCTCTCAGCAGCCCATTCCGCGCCAAAATTAGGATTACCCATGGCATCAAACATTCGATCATATTGTTTTTTCTGGTTGTCAGTGAGGCTACGATTAAGGAAAATCCATTCAAAACTAATCGCCCGTGCTCCCGCTTGGTGAGCACGTTTTATGAGGATTTCCCAAGCATTTGCAGGGCCGCCGGGATACGTATCAGAGACACCAGGCAAGAATGGACGGAAGCGTAGACTGGCTTTACAGCCAATATCCGTTAAGGCTTTCATGGCTTTTAGTCGTTCACTGGTGTGAGGTGCCTTTAGGTCTATCTGGGAAATCAAATCATCGTCGTTGCAGATTATGGAGAAGGCGAACCAGAATTGTTTTGGGTTATTCTCGAACAATTTTAAATATTCCGGTCTTTGCAGGACTCTACCTCCTTTCGTAGAAATTCGCACAGGGATTTTATGCTTAACAAACAGGGGGATTGCCTGCTTAGCCCATCCAGTATCCAACTCTGCTTCATCAAAAGGTTCCCCAAGCGCCCCTAGTTGCACAGGGCAGCCTGCATCCAGCAGAGGATACATCGCTTGGGCGACTGGGTTTTTGTATTCCCGGTTTAGAAATCGCTCCAATTTATCAACAGGCCATTCGCCCCTCTTGACCTTCCTGTTCCTGTCTTTGTTTCGCATCAGGTTCTCGCTGAAGCAGTATAGGCAGCCATACCGACAGAAATTCCTGGGGTCGATGCTGATCGGCAAAGCGCAATCTGCTGCATCGCTCGTGAACCTAATCCCATTAGAGTAGGTTTTGGACAATTCTTCGTGTGATTCTTCAAACATAGAACCACACAGACTCCCATCTTCACACATGCCACATTCTGCGCATGATTTATTCATTGAATTTAGCATATTAACCCCTCCTCCCCGCTTTTGCTGAAGATAAAGGTACAACGGTTGTATTTTTGGCCTCCTCTTCGGGCCCAGTCTCTGCCTCTTCCTGGGCAGCTTTAAATGATTGCTGAGCTTTTTGGCTCCATTCTTGTGCTTCAGCATCAAGGTGCAGTTTGGCGCTAATTAGTTCCTTAAACCTCTCGCAGCCGATATCCTGGAGGAACTCGAAGTAATCATTGAATAAAAATCCATTATCTGGTTTGTAATAGAGAGCAGCAAAGACTTTCCGTTTGCCATGATTCTTCTCAGGGGCGCCGTCTACCAGGTCTAAGGGAGAATCACCTAGTGAGGAATAGTGGCCAGTGGTCGCACCGGGCTTTACAGGGACTCCATGGTCGAGTGGCTTAAGTCGTTTCTCGTAAATGGCTTTTCGTTTTAAAGAGTCCTGGGCCATAACTTTCTTGACCTCTTCCACAAACGCTTCCCGGGGGATATCCCCTGCTCTGTATTCCCAATAAGCATGGGTTATGTACTCAGCGTCTTCCTTATCGAACTCAGCGGGGTTGTCCTTAATGACCTTCACCAGATCATCAGGGAAGGAATGGCGTGTAAGCAAGCTGAGGAATCTCAGGGAAAAAAGCTCCGGCATCTCCGGAGAGTCATGAAATTCCTCAAAAATGGATTTGTAGAGAGTCGCAGTCGTATACGGCAGATGTCCGCCAAAAGTTTTTTCGATCCAAGACTTATATTGCCCATGAGGAAGAGTATCTTTAGCCAATACCAGCAACTCCCCAATTTCGTAAAGGTTATTTTTTATTCTATCCAGGCGAGTCCATATTTTACGCTCAATATCGAGTATGGTCTTCTGGGTTTCAGGTGGCAGGGTATCGGGCAGGTAAGCTGTTTCTGGCTCTCTCTCAACTACTTGCAGGATGGTTTTAGCTGTTTCCTTAGTCATGGCGTATTTCCCCCTTTGGGCAAGAAAAACTTGTCCATATCTCCCCTGGCAAGGCGAGATTGTATTTTTTTAATTTCTTTTGGGAATAATTAGGTTGAAAAGTGAACTATGCCAGACAGGGGGTTCTAGTAAATTGGAAATTTGCCCTTGTTACCCCTATTATAAAAAGATTTTAAGAAAAATGGTTAATTTTTTTTCGAGGGGAATAAAAAAGTTTGTGGGCAGGAATATTTCTGGTGAGGGAAATGGGGTGGTGATGCTTACCCACAAGGTACTGATCATCACCTATTTAATCACCAAGCCTCCCACAGAAATGGCAAAGGGTTTAGGCCCATCGACCTAACCCCTTAATAACCTTTTAAAATTACTGGTGCCGGAGGCCGGACTCGAACCGGCACAGGCTTGCACCCGGGGGATTTTGAGTCCCCTGCGTCTACCAATTCCACCACTCCGGCACACCGTATATTTTAGCTTTCCAAAGACAGTCTTGGCAAGCCCTTTTCCTTAGGGGCGCCCTTTCCTTCGGCTCCGACCCGGCGGGGGCGGGGGCTGTCCGCCGCACCGGCAAGCTGTTCCAGGCGATCCCTGATTCGTCCCGGACCCGGGGACAAGGGCGAATTTATCACCTTATCTCCCCCGGATGCATTCGGGGCGAACACAAGGTTCGCCCCGGGTTGTCGCCTTTTAATTGCGAAACGGTATTCTAATGATATCGATAACTTTATTTAAGTTAAAATACTTTTCCAACGAAAAACGCAAAACGTAAAACGAAAAACGCCATCAGGGTCCTGGGGGCCGGCCTGGGGGGGCCATGCCCGGAGGGCCGCTCCTGGCCGCGGGTTTGGTGCCGATCCCGGCGTCGAGCGGGGCGCCCGGACTTTGAGGCTCTTTCGCCACCTGCCGCGAGCTGATCAAAAACATCAGGTAGCGGGCCTGTTGCACCGGGGTAAGGATGGCCGTCTCTTCGATGTCCTGGCGCTGTTTCAGAGCCAGCATCTCCTGCTCTTTCTTCCTGATATTGTTAAGGATATTCTTCACGTCCGGATCGGCGGGGTGCGGCTGGCGCATGACCTGCTCCAGCCTTAGGAATTCATTCTTTGCTTCTCCCATCAATTGTTGCCGCAAAGGGCGATAGCGCTGTCTGATCTGGAGAAGTTGGGCCGCGGTTTGCTGATTCACCCCCAGGGCCCTTTCCAATTGGGGGGGGAATGCCGCCGGGGTTGATTCCCTTTCCTGAAACGCGCCTGATTCAGCCGGAACGGCGCCGGTTTTTCGGGAGACCTCCCGGGGGCCCGTGGGGGGGGTCAAAGGCACGGCTTCCCGGGGACCCTTGCCTTTGACGCTCCGGGCTTCCTTCAACAATCTCTTCTGATACATGATATTCCGGGCCAACTGCACCGGGGTGAGCAAGGTCTCCTCTTCCCGAACCTGCCGTTGGTGTAAATTCTGGTCCTCTTCCTGTTTCTGTTTTATGGCCAGGAGGATCGCCCGCACCTCCTGGTCCGACGGCGAGGGTTGATGCATGGTTTGTTGCAGCCGCTTGAAATCCGCTTTCGAGTCCTGGAACAATTTCTGGCGCATGGTCTTGTAGCGCTGTTCAATCTCGAGGAGCTGGTCAACGGTCTGTTGGCTCACCCCCAGAGCCGGCCCCAATTGTTTGCGCTTGATCTGGAGGAATTGTTCCTGAAAACCGTCCTGTCCCCCGGGGGGGGCTTGGGGGAAGGCCGGGGCCGCCCAAGCCGTTACCGCCAGGATCAGGCCCAGGAGACTGCAAGAGATTTTCTGGTACATGAGCCATCCTTTTCGTGTTGGCGGACCTTTTTCAGGAAAGCCTCCCTTTCCGTCTCCGTCATGCCGGCCAAGGTGGAATCCAAATCGCCGTCGAGGTCCAGATCATCCTCCCCGTGCATGTCGTGGCCGTTTTGGGACACCATCACGACGGCTTCACTCTTTTCCGGGGCAGGGACAGGGACAGGCGCGGCGAGCCGCGGGGCGGCCGGAGTTTTTTCCAAGGCTTTCTGCTCTTGAGACAACTGGGGCTGGGGAGGCAGACCCGGACGCTCCGGGTTCAGATAACCGAAGGCCACCCACAGCAGCAGCCCCGCCAGCGCCGGGGCGCCCAGCAGATAATAGGGTATTTTAAAAGAACGGGCAGGCGGGGGCTCCGGGACGCTTGGAGCGCTCTGGACGCTTTGGGCCAGTTTCAGGTGCAGCTCCCGGTTGAAATTATCCCAGAAGGCCTGGTCCGGCTCAGGGCGCGGCGCAGCTTTGAGATTCATGATAACTGCTTCCAGGCCCGCCAACTCCTCCCGACAAGCCGGGCACTTTTCCAGGTGCGATCTCACCATCCCCTGCCAGAAGGAAGGGAGATCACCGTCGGGATACGCGGGTAACCATCTTTGTATAAGGGTGCACCGCCACTTCATAATCATCCTCGTTTTGCATGTATTTCTTCAGGGTCTTTAACGCCTGGCAATAATTGACCCGGGCTGCGCCCGCGGTGCCTCCTAAAACCTTGCTGATCTCCTCGTAGGAAAGACCCTGCTCCAGTTTCAAGGTAATAACCGCCCGCTGCTTGGCCGGCAGGCGGGATAGGGCGGCATAGAGCCGCCGGTGGTCTTCCTGGGCCACCAGTTCCTCTTCCGGGGAATCCTCCCCCACCAAGACATATTCGTCACAATCAACCGGATCCCCAAATTTCTTCCTGTTTTTCAGATAGTTGTAACATTGGTTGATGGCAATCCGGAAAAGCCAGGTCCGGAACTGGGCCTGCTGGCGAAAGCCCTTGATGTGGACAAACGCCTGCATAAAGGCTTGCTGCGTCAGGTCCTTGGCTTCCTCCGCATCCAGTACCAGCCGGTAGGCCAGTCCGTAAATCTCCCGCTGATACTTCTTGACCAGTTCCTCGAAGGCCGGCAGGTCGCCTTCCTGCGCCCGGGCCACGAGCTGGGGGTCAGTCATTGTGAATCCTCGAGGTCTTCATTAATTTAGACCTAACAAGCGTGCAAACGTTAAAAGATGGTTTTCGGTTTTCGGTTTTCAGTTTTCGAGCCTTTTGAAAAAGTCTTTACTCTGCGAATCTTTTCTCTGCGCCCTCTGCGTCTCTGCGGTGAATTCTACCTGTTTTTCACCGCAGAGACGCAGAGGACGCAGAGAAAGCGCAGAGATAAATTAGAATCAACTATGCATTTTGCAAAAGCCTCAGTTTTCGGTAAAGAAATTTTTTCACCTAGACCTTAGTCATATTGTACCTTATTTTCTGGGCAACTTCTTTGGATTTCTGCGAGAGGTTGCTTCCGGATAATGAAACGAACTTGGGATGTAACTTGTTGACAATCTTTTTTCTTTTAACCGAAAATCGAAAACTGGAAACCGAAAACGGTCTTTAAGGATACAGGCGGTCCAGGAGGCGGGGGAAGGGGATGGCCTCCCGCACGTGTTTGAGGCCGCAGAGCCAGGCCACCAGGCGCTCTAGGCCTAAGCCGAAGCCGCTGTGGGGCACGCTGCCGTAGCGGCGTAGGTCCAGGTACCACTCCAGGGGTTCTTGGGGCAGGTGGTGTTCTTCCAGGCGGGCCAGCAAAACATCAAGATCCGCCACCCTTTGGGAGCCGCCGACGATCTCCCCGTAACCCTCCGGGGCCAGCATGTCCACGCACAGGGCCAGCTCCGGCGCCTCCGGGTCCGCTTCCATGTAGAAGGCCTTGCATTGCCGGGGGTAGCGGTGCACCAGCACCGGCCGGTCGAAGGCCTGGGAGATAAGGGTCTCTTCGTCGCCGCCGAAATCCTCGCCCCAGGCCATCTCTTTGCCCAACTCATACAGGCGGGTCAGGGCTTCGCCGTAGGTGATCCGGGGGAAGGGGGGAATCACCGCTTCCAAGGGAGCCACATCCCGCTCCAGGGTCTGAAGCTCGGGGCGGCGGTGGGCCAGCACCCGGGAGACTGCGAAGGCCACCAGGCCTTCGGCCAGGTTCATGACGTCATCCAGGGTGTAAAATGCGGCCTCCGCCTCCACCATCCAAAATTCCGTGAGGTGGCGGCGGGTCTTGGACTTTTCCGCCCGGAAGGTGGGGCCGAAGCAATAGACCCGGCCCAGGGCCATGGCCGCGGCCTCCAGATAGAGCTGGCCGCTCTGGGAGAGATAGGCCTTGCCCCGGTCCAGGTAGTCGGTCTCAAAGAGGCTGGTGGTGCCTTCGCAGGCCGTTGGCGTAAGAATGGGAGTGTCCACCAGGATGAAGCCCCGGTCGAGGAAGTAGTCCCGGCAGGCCCGGCAGACCTCGTCCCTGACCCTCAAGATGGCCTGCTGCCGGGGGGAGCGGAGCCAGAGGTGGCGGTGGTCCATGAGAAAGCCCACGCCGTGCTCTTTGGGGGAGATGGGGTAATCCTGGGGAATGTGCAGGGGTTCCACTCGGGTGACTTCCAGCTCGAAGCCCCCGGGAGCCCGGGCTTCGGGGCGCACCCGGCCTTCCAGGATCAGGGAGGATTCCAGGGTGAGGCGGTCGAACCCGGCAAAGTCCTCCTCGGGGAGCCGGCCCTTCACCAGCACGCCCTGGACCAGTCCGGTGCCGTCCCGGACCACCAGAAAACGCACCTTGCCGCTGGAGCGCAAGTGATGGACCCAGCCCCGGATGGTGACAAGATGTCCGGCTTGCTCTGCCAGGCGTGCGATGTCGGTGATTGGTGGCTGGTTTTGGTTCATCGATGATTTTAAGCTTTCAGCTTTCAGCTTTCAGCAGTCAGCTTTTTCAAATCTCCAAGCTGGCTTGATGTAATTATGGTTCCCGAGGCAACTTGGGAATCGGTATTATGGCGGGCGAGGACGCCCGCCCTACGGTTTTTCATAATTTATGGGTGCGCCAAGGCCTCATGGTCACTGCCCTGCAAGCACTTATCGCCCAGGCTGGGCCACTAATACCGTTTTCGGTTTTCAGGTTTCGGTTTTCGGTTAAAAGAATTCAGATTATCAATGGGTTAGCGATTAGGTTTGTTGCAACGGAAACCGAACTTGGTATAATATCTTCCGTGGTTCGTTCCCTAATTTCATTGGGGGCCAGGAAAAAAAGCTTGACTACCATATCCAATATCCCCCTGACCCCTGACCCCTGGCCACTAAAGCATAATCTTGATATGCGCCTTTTCCCGCAGGGTCTTGACCCATTCCACAAATTGCTTCTGGATGGCCTGGCCGGAGAGGAGGTTGCGGATTTCCGGGGCCGCTTCTTCAAAAGAGCGGGGTTTGCCGGAACGCTTTTCCACCAGGATCACCAGTTGGAACCCTTCCGGGGTCTGGATCGGCGCTACTTCGCCGGGCCGCAGCTTGCCGATCAATTCCCCGAGCTGGGGAGCCAGATCGGCCTGGTTGATGAATCCCAGATCCTGGGGGGCAAGAGAATGCTTCCCCAGGGCTTCCTGTAGCGATCCGCCCAGGCGGATGTCTTTGAGAACGGCCTCGGCCTTTTTCTTAATTTCTTCCTTTTGTCCGGCGCTGGCGTCAGGAGGCAACGGCATATTAACAACCTGGAGGCGCACTTGATTGCCGCCGCCGGCTTCCTTGAAATGCATGTCGTAGTATTTGCGCACCTCTGCTTCCGGAATCTCGGCCTTCTTGGCCCCCAGGGCAATAAAAACCAGACGCTCCTGCTGGATCTGATCGGAGATCTGCTGCCGCAGCTCCTTGATGGTGATCCCGGATTTGGCCAGGGCCTGGGTGAGTGCGGCATCATCAGGGATGCGATTCTTTTTCTTGAAATCTTCCAGGGCCAGGTCCAATTCCTTGTCCGTGATAGTGATGCCCCGGCGCTTGGCCTCGCCCTTCGCCAGTTTCCGGTCAATCAGGGCTTCCAGCATTTCCCGTTTCAGGGCCTGGGACTCCTTCGATTTGGGTTGGACCCCGGCGGAGGCCTGCACCATTTTCGTCATCTGGTCCAGTTCGGACATGGTAATAATCTCATCATTAACCACGGCCACGATCCGGTCCACTATCTCGGCATGGCCGGGCCCCGCGGCCAGCATCGGGGCCAAGCAGGCGGCAAGACCGACTAATAATAGGGGGATAATCTTTTTCATATATCTATTCCTCTCCTTCAGCCTTAACAAATGTCTCCACTTCTTTCAAGCAATTTTGCAAACGCACAAACAGCGTCTCCCCTTCCGAGACGCGGACCCTCAGGGCCTGATCCCGGGTGAGGCGGAAGGTCTCCGGCTTCTTTTTCAGCAGGCTGACCAGGCGCTCCATCCGGAGGCGCGCGGGCCGGGCGAACTTGAGCAGCGCGAAGCCGTCCTGGAGGTCCAGGCGCTTGATGCCCAAGCGCCGCAATTGATGCTTGGCCTTGACCACTTCCAGCAGGTTCCGCCCTTCTTGGGGCAGCGGCCCGAAGCGGTCCAGCAATTCCTCTTCCAGTTCCTGAACCATCTCGGGCGAAAGCCGGTCCGACAGGCGGCGGTAGAGGGCCAGACGCTGCTGGATATCGGGCACGTAATCCTCCGGCAGGTACGCGGCCAGGGGGATGCGGATCTCCGGATCGGGCTGTTCCTCTTCCGGGGCTTCCCCCTTGAATTCCTTGATGGCCTGTTCCAGGAGCTGCAGATAGAGTTCGTAGCCCACCTCCGTCAGGTGGCCGGATTGGGCCTGGCCCAGAAGATTGCCGGCGCCCCTGATCTGCAAGTCGTGCATGGCGATCTTGAAGCCGGAGCCCAACTCGGTGAATTCCATTAACGCCTTCAGGCGCTTCTGGGCGTCGGTGGACAGCCCCGCTTCCCCGGGGACCAGGAGGTAGGCGTAGGCCTGGTTTTGGCTCCGCCCCACCCGGCCCCGGAGCTGGTAGAGCTGGGCCAGCCCCAGGGTATGGGCCCGGTTGATGATAATGGTGTTGGCCGCGGGGATATCCAGCCCGGCTTCAATAATGGCCGTGCACATGAGGACGTCCACCTCTCCTTTGCTGAAGCGGCGCATGATCCTTTCCAGTTCCCGCTCCGGCATCTGGCCGTGGGCCATGGCCACCCGGGCCTCCGGCACCAGTTCCTGTACTTTGCGGGTCCAGATCCCCAGGGTGCGCACCCGGTTGTGCACGAAGAAGACCTGGCCGGAGCGCGCCAGCTCCCGGCGGATGGCGGCCTGGATCACCGCGCCTTCCGGATTGCAGAGGTAGGTGCGGATGGAGCGGCGGTTCTCCGGCGGGGTGTTGATCACGCTCAGCTCCCGGAGCCCGGTCAGGGAGAGCTGCAAGGTCCGGGGAATGGGCGTGGCGGTGAGGGTCAGGACGTCCACCGTGCGGCGCCATTCCTTCATCTTTTCCTTCTGGCCCACTCCGAAACGCTGCTCCTCATCCACGATAACCAGCCCCAGGTCGTGGAAGACCACGTCCTTTTGGACCAGGCGGTGGGTGCCGATGATGATGTCCACCTTGCCTTGGGCCAGGTCGGCCAGGATGCTTTTTTGTTCCGTCGGAGACTTGAAGCGGCTCAGGACCTGGACTTTCAGAGGATAAGGGGCCAGGCGCCGGGAAAAGGTGTCGAAGTGCTGCTCCGCCAGCACGGTGGTGGGCACCAGCACCGCCACCTGCTTGCCGTCCATGGCGGCTTTAAACGCGGCCCTCAGGGCCACCTCGGTCTTGCCGTAGCCCACGTCGCCGCAGATCAGCCGGTCCATGGGCTTCTCCCCGGTCATGTCCGCCACCACTTCCTGGATGGCCTGGAGCTGATCGGAGGTCTCCTCGTATTCGAAGCCGGCCTCGAATTCCCGGAACACCGGGTCCGGCGGGGAGAAATGATGCCCCGTCAGCACCCGGCGGGCCGCGTACAGCTCCACCAGCTCCCGGGCGATCTTTTCCACCGCCTTTTTGACCTTTTTCTTGGAGCGTTCCCAGGATTTCCCCCCCAGGCGCTCAATCTTGGGCTGGACGCCGTCCACCCCCAGGTATTTCTGCACCAGATGCAGCCGGTCCACCGGCAGATAGAGGCGGTCCCCCCCCTGGTACTCCAACTCCAGGAAATCGTTGACCTCCGGCCCCACGGTGAGCTTGACCAAACCCCGGTAGATGCCGATGCCGTGGTCCAGGTGGACGATGGCGTCCCCCTCCTGGAGGTCCGCCAGGGAGGTGAGAAACTGGGGCGGCTTTGACTCCTTGCGCCGCCGCCGCTCGGGGCGGAAGCCCAGGGCCTCGTCCTCGGTGAGGACGATGAGGCCCGCGGCCAGCAGCCGGAAGCCCCCGGACAGCTCCCCCACGGTGATTTCCACTTCGCCGCCGGGCTCCCAGGAAGGCCTGAAAGTGAAGCCCGCGTCCAGCTTCTCTTCCCGGAGGAGCTGGGCCAACCTCTCGGCCCGGTGGCGGCTCAAAGAGACCAGGACGGTGTGAAATCCGCCCCGCCGCCACTCCTGCAGGCGATCCGCCAGCACCGGGATCAGCCGTCCTCCCTCGCCGCCGGCCTGGGCCAGCTCGCTCGCCAGGCCGTCGTTTTTCTCGGCGTGAAAGTCGAACTCCGCGGCATCCTCCGCCATTCCCAGGGGCAGGAGGAGACAGGAAATAGTGGTATGCTTCCGGCTTCGTTCCTCCCAAGGGGTTTCATCCAACCAGCCCGGGGGCTCGGCAGGCGTTTGCTCCTCCAGCTTCCGCAGGTCCTGGGCCAGATTCAAGGGGTCCCATTCCACCACCACCGTGTCGGCCGGCAGATAGTCCCATAAGGTGCGGGGCCGCTCATAGAATTCTTCCAGGTGGCGCTCGATGCGGGGGAAGTGCCGGCCGAGCTGGACGTTCTGCCAGAACTGGGGGTCCTGGCGGCGCTTGCGGCCGGACAATCCCCGCTCCCGGGCCGGGGCGTTCAGAATCACTTCGCTGGCCGGCAGCACCAGCAACTCCTCCAGGGCCCCATTAGAACGCTGGGACGACGGATCAAAGAAACGGAGGGATTCCACCACGTCGCCCCAGAACTCCAGACGCACGGGCTGGTCGTAAAGGGGGGGGAAGAGATCGATGACCCCGCCCCGGACGCTGAATTCCCCCCGTTCCTCCACCACCGGCCGGCGCTCGTAGCCGCCTTCCAGGAGGGTTTGAAGAAATGGTTCCCGTTCCAGGTTCTCTCCGGCCACGGCGTAGGCCAGCGCCTCTTGCAGACTTTCCGGGGGCGGCAGCTTTTGGCGCAAGGCCGCGGCCGGCGCCACCAGCAGCCAGGGCTCCCGGGAGGTATGGGCCACATACGCCGCGCCTACCCGGGCGCAGCTCACGTCGGTGTCGAAGCTGAGTTCCTTGAAGGGAAGGACCTCATGGGCCGGAAAGAGGAGCAGGCGGGGCCAGGGATGGCTCCCGGCCGCGTCCAGGTCGGCGGCGAAAAAGGCCAGGTCTTTATAAAAAACTTCGTGCGCCGCGGTATTGGGGGTGACGATCAGGAAGGGGCGGTGCGCCCTCTGAAAGAGCCGGGCCAGGACATAGGCCCCCGCAGCCGGGGTCAGGCCCTGAAGATAGATCTTCCGGCCTCCCCGGGCCAGGGCCGGCAGGACTTCCCGCCAGGAAGCGCCGTCCGGCAATATGTGGGATTCGGGGTGGGTTAAAAGCACTTAAAAACTTAACCGTCGGGGGCCGGAAATTATAGGGATAAGAGACCGCGGCCCCCCTACACCAACCACACCAGGAAATTTAACAGTAGATCTATAATATCCGGAAATCTCGAAATTTTCAAGTAAGTGATGCCAAAAGAAAGGCCTCACGCAAAGTCGCAAAGTCGCAAAGCAAGACGCAAGATCTACTTAACTTTGAACTTTTCAGTTCCTTATAGGCAACTTTTTCCGGGGAATTGTGTTCAACAACACCCTCTAAAACCGTATTATCCATTAATTTCCTATAATTACCATTTGGCACCTCCCTTGCATCGAGGAATTGCCAAAGCGGCGCCCTTATGGAGCGCCCAGGGCAAAACCCGAGGAGGTTCTAAGGTGCAGCAACTAGGTTGGAACCAGGCCGTTTATATGGGGACTCGGGCCTCCCAGGAACTCGAGCTCCTCACTCATAATATGGCCAATGCCAGCACCCCCGGGTTCAAACGGGAACTGCTGCGCCTCTGGCGGCAAGACTCCCCCAACGAACCGGCCGACAGTATGGGCCAAAAGCCCGCCTATTTTCTCAATGTCCGGCACCGGGATCATACCCAGGGCACCTTCCACACCACCGGCAACGAAAACGACTTCGCCCTGGACGGCCCCGGATACTTTAAAGTGGAGACCCCCCAAGGGGTGCGCTATACCCGGAACGGCCAGTTCCGGCTCAACGCCGAACGCCAGTTGGTGACCAGAGAGGGGTATATGGTCCAGGGCAAGAGCGGACCGATTTCTCTGAACGCCAATGACCAGAATTTCTACGTGGATCCTGAGGGCGGGGTGCATATGGACAAGTCCCTGGGAGACCAGTTCGCAGTGGTGGATTTTCCAAACCCCCACGCCCTGAAACAGCAGGGTGGCAGTTATTATGCCGCCTCCCCGGAAGCCGGACAGGAAACCGAGGCGCCGAACACCAAGGTGCGCCAGGGTGAAGTGGAGGAAAGCAATTTCGACCCCTCCGCCGAGATGGTGCAACTGATGAACGTGCACCGGAGTTTTGATGCCTATATGAAGGTTCTGGACACCTTCGCCGCCAAGGACCGGAAGGTGATTGAAGAGATCGGGACGCTTTAAGAGAGGAGAACCAGCAATGATTCGGGGAATGTGGTCAGCGGCCACCGGCATGGGGACCCAGCAGCTCAGGCTGGACATCATTGCCAACAACCTGGCCAACGTCAACACCACCGGCTTCAAAAAGAGCCGGGGGGATTTTGAAGATCTGGTCTATCAAACCACCCGCCAGGCCGGAGGCGAGCTCCCCGGGGGCGGCCAGGTGCCCACCAGCATGCAGGTGGGTCTGGGGGCCAGGCCCATTGCCATCAACAAGATCTTTGCCCAGGGTGATTATGTCCACACCGAAAACGAACTGGACCTGGCCATTGAAGGCAAGGGGTTCTACAAGGTCCTCAGCAACGGCACCGAATATTATACCCGGGCCGGCAGCTTCAAGGTGGACAAAGACGGAGCCATCACCACAGCTAATGGTGACCGGGTGCAACCGGAGTTCACCATCCCCACCACCACCATCTATACCTCCATCGACACCAGCGGCAAAATCACCTGTTACGGGCCTGACAACAGATCGGTGGCCACCGGCCAGGTCAGCCTCTTTACCTTCCCCAACCAGGCGGGATTGAGCAACGTGGGGCGCAACCTCTTCCAGCCCACCGAGGCCTCCGGGGAAGCCACCGAAGGCAAACCTGGCGTAGACGGGGTGGGCACCGTAGCCCAGGGCTACCTGGAAGTCTCCAATGTGAACGTCATGGAAGAGATGGTGAACATGATCATCGCCCAGCGAGCCTACGAACTCAACTCCAAGGCCATCCAGACCGCGGATTCCATGATGGAGCGGGTCTCGAACCTCAAGACTTAATAGGAGGATGAAGACCATGCGGCCCTTAGGGAGACTGTTGGTTCTGGCGGCTTTACTGATCCTGGCCCTCTCGGTTTCCGAAGCCTGGGGGGAAGAGGGCAAGACGGCTTTGCAGTTTAGGTCGGAAGCGGCCGCGGCCGGAGAATTTATCACTTTGAACAGTCTGGCGGAGCTTCCCCCGGACCTGGCCCAGAAGTACGGCCAGGCCCTCATCTGGTCGGCGCCCCCTCCGGGCCAGTTTTTCACCCTGACCCGGGAGTTCCTGACGTATCGCCTGACCCAGATGGGGCTTGGGGGCTTGGTCCAGGACGCCAACTTTCCCCCGGCCATCCAGGTGCGGCAAACCGGCATCGTCTTGAACAGCGAAGAAATTGCCGCGGCCTACCGGACCTATATCCAACAACAGAATCCCTGGCCGGCGTCGGAGCTGCGCATTCAGGTTTTACCCCTGGAAGAGCAGGTTCTGCTGCCGGATAGCCAATTCAAAATGGAAGTTTTGCCTCCCAAGGGACAGGAACGGTTCCTGGGCGAAGTGACCTTGGAAATGGCGGTCCTCAGAGACGGCCGTCTCCTGAAGAAGTTCAAGGTCAACGGCAAGGTCACCCTGGAGCAGACCGTGGTCTGCTCCTCCCGGCCATTAGGGCCGCAAACGGTTATCGGCCCCAAAGATGTGCACTTAAGCCGCCGGGACGTGACCAACCTGTCCCAGCGTGACATCTTCACCGCCGAGAAGCAGGTCGTCGGCCACATTCTCACCAAGGGCCTGGGTCCTCAGGAAATCCTCACCAACCGGCACCTGGACCACAAACCCATCATCAAACGGGGGGAAGAAGTGACGGTGGTCCTGGATCAAAACGGTCTGGAAATCAGCACCAAAGGCATAACCAGGGAGGACGGCTATCTGGGCCGAACGGTGCGCGTCCGCAATACCAAGAGCAAAAAGGAGTTTCAGGCAGAAGTGGTGGATGCCAAAACGGTAAAGGTGACGTTATGAAACTGCAAAAAAATCCAGGTCTGTGGATGACCCTGGGGTTTTGCCTCCTTATCGGGGCTTGCGCTCCCAGCCATACCCAGCACAAGGGGATAGTCATGGAGCCTCCCAAGGCCCTGCCCCTGCCGCCTGCCCCGCCGCCCCAGGAAGGGTCCCTCTATACCCCCAAAAACCCCCGGGGTCTGCTGGCCGATCTCCGGGCCAGCAACGTGGGGGATATCGTCACCATCATCATCCAGGAGCAAAATAAGGCCGGAGACGAGGCTTCCACTTCTGCGGATAGAGCCTCCGGGGTCCAGGTGGGCGTCGCCTCCCTTTTCGGCCTCAGCATGCCGCAGATGAACGCCTTCAAAGACAACACCGTCACCGCCTCCAACGTCATCGAAGGCACGGTGGGCAACACCTCCAAGGGGCAGGGGAAGACGGAACGGCAAAGCGTTTTTACCTCTTTTCTGACCACCCGGGTCGTCCAGATTCTGCCCAACAACAACCTGGTGATCCAGGGGACGCGGCACATGAAGATCAACAACGAAACCGAAGTGGTCACTTTAAGCGGCATAATCCGCCCTGAAGATCTGGATCAAAACAACTCGGTAAGCTCCCTCAGGGTCGCAGAGGCCCGAATGGAGATTACCGGCTACGGGGTGATCGCCGACAAGCAGCGGCAAGGCTGGTTGACCCGGATACTCGACCATATCTGGCCCTGGTGAGAACTATGCGTTACTCGGCAAAAGACAATGTCGGAAGAAAAGCCCGGACTCCCGGTTCCCGGAGTTCCTTGGCCATCTGGTGCCTCCTGGCCGGCTTGCTGGCCCTGGCGTGGCCCACGGCGGCCCAGGCCATCCGCCTGAAAGACGTGGCCTCTTTTAAAGGGGTGCGCTCCAATCAGCTGCTGGGCAACGGCCTGGTGGTGGGCTTAAACGGCACCGGCGACGGCACCAACGTGGGTTTCAACACCCAGGAATTGGCCAACATGCTGGCCAATATGGGGATCAACGTGGACCGGAGCAAACTGAAGGTGAAGAATATCGCCGCCGTGGCCGTGACCGCGATGCTGCCTCCCTTTGCCCGGGTGGGGTCCCAGATCGACGTCCTGGTCTCCTCCATGGGTGACGCCAAGAGTCTCCAGGGCGGCACCCTGGTGCTCACCCCCTTGAAAGGGGTGGACGGCCAGGTTTACGGCCTGGCCCAGGGCCCGGTCTCCGTGGGAGGCTTTGTGGCCAGCGGCGACGCCGGCGGCGGCATCACCAAGAACCATCCCACCGCGGGCCGCGTGGCCAACGGGGCCACCGTGGAGCGGGAGATCCCCTTTGACTTTGCCGGCAAGCAGGACATCGTTCTGGCCCTCAATACCCCGGACTTCACCACCGCCAACCGGGCCGTGGGCGCCATCAACCGGCACCTCAAGGGCAACTTCGCGACCTCTCAGGACAGCGGTACCATCTGCATCAAGCTGCCGCCGCTCTTTAAGGAAAAGATGGTGCCCTTGCTGGCCTCCCTGGAAACCCTGGAAATCGCCACCGACGCGGTGGCCAGGGTGATCATCGACGAGCGCAACGGCACGGTGGTCATGGGCGAAAATGTCCGCCTGTCCACGGTGGCCATCGCCCACGGCAATCTGATGATTCAAATCAAGGAAAAGCCCCGCGTCTCGCAGCCCCTGCCCTTCTCCAGGGGTCAAACCGTGGTGGTGCCGGACACCTCCGTCACGGTGAAAGAGGGCGCGGACCGCCTCATGGTGCTGCCGGAGGGAGTGAACATCGGCCAGGTGGTCCAGGCCTTGAACGCCATCGGCGTCACCCCCCGGGACCTGATCGCCATCCTGCAAGCCATAAAGGCCGCAGGAGCGCTGCAAGCCGATTTGCAAATCATCTAAGGAGCAGAGCATGGGTTCCCTATCCGTTTCCAACATGACGTCGGCCCCCCTGGGGGCCGCGGGCCTGAGCTCTCTCCATTTTCTGCAATACACCTCCAAGAACCCGGCCCAGCAACGCCAAAACCTGGCCCGGCTCTGCTCCGAGGTGGAGGGAGTCTTTATCAATCAACTGCTGCAGCAGATGCGCAAAACTTTTGTGGAATCTGCCGACCCCGGCAAAAAACGCACGGACTATTATCAACTCTGCGAACACCAGATGGCCCAGGCCATGGCTGCGGGGGGCGGCCTGGGCCTGGCCCGCCGTCTCTTTGAGGACTTGCAGCATCGCCTGCCCAGCGCGGCCAAGGAGAACCAGAATGACGCAAACAGAAATCTCTCTGGAGACCCTGCTCCAGCAGGAGATCTCCCTGTACCGGGAACTCCTGGAATGCCTGGAACAGGAAGCCCAGGCCCTGGCAACGGCCCGGGAAGAGACGATCCTGAGCCTGGCCGCATCTAAGGAAGAAATTCTGGAGCGGCTCTTGGGGGTAAAGAAGACCAGGGAGGAAAATCCTCCCGGGGCCGGGCAGGACGCGGACCTGAATGATCTGGCCCGCTTGCAGCGCCAGGTGGCTTCCCGGAACCTCCGCAATCGGGAAATAATTGCCGCCTCCCTGGAAGTGATCCAGGAGTTTATGAACCAATTCCTGCTCCCGGGCCCCGGCCTCTACCGGCAGCAGGGACAGGTGGAGGCGGGCTCCGGGAGAACCCTGTTTCATCGCCAAGCCTGAGATGCAGTTTTTAGTTTTTAGTTTTTGGTAATTGGTCTTTTTGGTAATTGGTCATTGGTTTTTGGTTTTTGGTTTTTGGTTATCCTCCTTAGAGAGAGAAACTGACGATGTCCGGCATACTGGGTTTGATGGATATTGCCAAGAGGGCCCTGGCCGCCAATCAACTGGGGGTGGAGGTCACCGGCAACAACATCTCCAATGTCAACACGCCGGGCTATTCCCGGCAAAGGGCCATTTTTGAGACCAGCCCGGCCCTGCCCATGCCCTACGGCCCCCTGGGCTACGGGGTCCGGGTGTCGGGCATCGAGCGGGCCTTCGATCCTCTGGTGGCGGCCAGGCTGGACCAAAACACCTCCATGCTGGCTGATTATCAAGCCCGGAAAGCAGACCTGGACCAGGTGGCCAGCCTTTTTAACGAAACCCGGGACGGCGGTTTGAGCCAGCTCCTTTCCGAATTTTGGGACGCCTGGAGCGACCTGGCCAACAATCCCACAGGCTCGGGAGAACGCCAAACCCTACTGGGGCAGGCCCAAACCTTGGCCGATGCCTTCAGCTTCCGGGCCGACCAACTGGTCCAGGCCCGCAACGACATCACTATGCGGATCGGCCCCATCATTGAAGAAATCAACACCCATGCCGCCCGGATCGCGCAACTCAACGGGGAGATTCAAGCCATCGAGACCCCGGAACATCACGCCAACGATCTCCGGGATGAACGGCAATCGGAGTTGAACCAGCTCTCCGAACTCATCGGCATCCGTTACTATACCACCGGTGACGGCACCATCAATGTCACCCTGGCCAACGGCGCCTCCCTGGTGCAGAGCATGGATTCCTATTCCTTGAGATACGAAATCACTCCGGGCGATACCGTGGCCGTCATCTGGCAAGGCCCCGGGGGCACGGAAGAAGACGTCACCTCCGGCCTGAACGGCGGCGAACTCTCCGCCCACATTGCGGTGCGGGACACCTTGATTCCCCAATTCCAGAATGACCTGGACTCCCTGGCCCAGGAGCTCATTGCCGGGGTCAATACCCTGCACAGCCAGGGGGTGGGGCTGGAGATGCTGACCACGGCCACCAGCAGCTACTTTGTGGACTCCACCGCGGCCCCCCTGCAAAACAACCCCAGCCTGGCCTTCGGGGATCGTATCCTAGCCCCCGGCCAGTTCACCGTCCATGTGGAAGACGGCAGCGGCGGAACCGCGGCCACGGTCATCAATATTACGTCCACCACCAGCTTGGCGGACCTGGCCGCCGCCCTCGACGCCGTCCCCAATCTCAATGCCGCCATTGTCACCAACGGCAGTGAGAACCGCTTGCAAATCACCGCCGCCTCCGGCTATTCCTTCGGAGTTTCCGCGGATACCAGCAATGTCCTGATGGCCTTGGGCGTCAACAACTTCTTTACCGGGGACAACGCCTGGAGCCTCGGAGTCAACAACGCCCTGGTGAGCGACCCCGACCTCATCGCCGCGGGCCAGATCGATACCCTCAGCGGCGCCCATCCTCAGGGAGACAACCGCACCGCCCTGGCCCTGGTCGAACTGGAGAACCAGACGGTAACGGGGCTTGGTGGCCTGACCTTCGAAGACGCTTACCGCCAGTTGGTGACCGACATCGGCCTGGAAGCGGAAGAGGCGGGCAACAAGCAGGATTTCTACCAGGGTCTGGTGGATCAATTCACCGAGTTGCGGGACTCCGTCTCCGGGGTCTCCCTGGATGATGAATTGACCAATCTCATCAGATTTCAGAGGGCCTATCAGGCCGCGGCCCAGATGATTAGCGTAGCCGATGAAATGCTGCAGGCGCTGCTGGGCATCAAGGAGTGAGGATAGGTTATGCGAGTTTCCATGCCCACCATCTTCAATAATATCCAAACCCAACTACAAAGACTGGTTGAGGATTTACAGCATACCAACGCCACCATCGCCACCGGCCGCAAATACCAGCAGATCAGCGACAATCCTTTGGAGGTGGGAGCCCTCATCGGCCTGGACCGGGATTCGACCCAGATCACCCAGTACCAGCGCAACCTGGATACCGCGTATGACTGGCTGGCGGCCACGGAAACGACCCTGACCAATATCAACCAATTGGTGAGTTCCACCGCAGCCCTGGCCGAGCAGATGGCCACCGGCACCTATACCGCCCAGCAGCGGGCCGCCGCGGCCCAACAGGTGCAGCAGTACCTGGAAGAGTTCATGCAGATGGGCAACACCCGCTACCAGGGACACTATCTCTTGAGCGGCTATAAAATTGATACGGAACCATTTGCCGAGCAAGCCTTTGCCATCCAGCCGCCGCAGATGCAGGCCGGATCCACCAACACGGCCTCTTCCTCCGGCGCCTACACCGGGACCGAATCCGTCACTTATATGGTGGAAATCGTCGCCGCCGGAGCTACGGGCGCGGCCACTTACCGGGTTTCCGAGGATGGGGGCCAAACCTGGTCGGCCACCAACACCACCGCGGTCGGTCCCCTGGCCATCGGCTCAGACGGAGTCCAGGTCTCCTTCGGCGCCGCCAGCAACTGGAGCGCGGGAGAACGCTTTACTATTTCCGTGTATCAGCCGATAACTTACCAAGGTGATAATAATACCCTGGACCTGGCCATCGGCAGGGGCACCACCATGCAGGTCAGCCAGGTGGGGAGCGAGGTGGTGGGAGGCGCCGGGGGGGGCAACGATCTCTTCCAAATTATGGCGCAACTGAAAAGCAACCTGGAGGCCAACAACGCCGGGGAGGTGGGAAAACGCCTGGAAGAGCTGCGGGATTACCAGGCCCATCTGACCGCGGTGATCGCCGGCCAGGGGGCCGCGCTCAACCGGGTGGAAATCAAGCAGAACGCTTATGACACTATCCAGGAGGAAGTTACCCAGAGTATCGCTAAAAAAGGAGACACCGATCTGGTGGAGGCCGCCAACGCCATGGCCAGCAAACAATTGGCTTATCAAGCGGCGCTGCAGGCGTCCACCATGGTCATGAATTTGAGTTTGTTGAATTATCTCTAAAATTTTCTGAGATTCGGATATAATTGGGCATACCTGACGCCCCCGATTCTCCAGAAAGATTCCGCGGCATGACAATCAACGGCAGGGAAGCCGGGGGGTGCAGATAATATGGCGACTGCGGGCCCCAGACCAGGAAGGTTGATTTGTTAATTCTCACGCGTAAAATCGGCGAAGGTATCATTCTCGGGGATGATATCCGCATCGCCATCTTGGAAATCCGGGGAAAACAGATCCGGATCGGCATTGAGGCGCCGCCGAACATCGTGGTTCTGCGGGAAGAAATTTACCAGCGCATCCAGGAGGAAAACCTTCGGGCCGCTGGCGTCAGAGACGTGGACTTGAAAGAAATTGCCAATATCTGGAAGCAGAAAAAAGAAAATGAGCCTCGATAAACAAAAAACCCCGGTTGAGCCTGTCTCCACCACCATTGCCACCAAACATTTCGGCGAGATCGTGGTGCGGGAAGACCAGATTATCACCTTCACTCCGGGGTTGTTGGGGTTTTCCGACCTCCATCGCTATATCCTGATCGAACACGGCCAGGACTCCCCGTTTCTCTGGCTCCAGTGCGTGGACGACGCCGCCCTGGCCTTCGTGGTCATTGACCCCGTCTATGTCCTGAGCGATTACCAGATCGGACCCATAAACGGCGTTAAGAAAGAACTGGACGTGCGTAATCTCCAGGACCTGAAGGTGTTGGTGATCCTCACCATCCCTTCCGGCCGCCCCCGGGAAATGACCGCCAATCTCATGGGGCCGCTGCTGGTAAACCTGGCCAACCGGCGGGGCAAACAGTTGATCCTGGAAAATTCCCCTTACTCCCACAAGCACCCGGTCTTACCGGGCTGACCACCGTGGGGTACCGGACCCCCAGGCTCCCATCCCCTTCCCCGCTGGGGGATGCCGCCTGCCAAACCTTTCCGGCAAAAGCGGGTTTTTTTCCAGCATCCCAATAAATTAATTTGACATTCCTCTTTGGTGGAATATATTATAGCCGTGAAAGGAGTATAGCGGCTTTTTCTCGTTTACTCCACTGGGGGGGGAGGAAAGCCGGGTATCAACCTTAGCATAGAGGAGGAAGGAGAGTATGCGTTCAAAAGTAGTGGTAGGGTTGATTGTGGCTTTGGTGGCCGTGGGGTTAGTCGCGGGCTTCGCCATGGCTCAGGCCAAAGGTGGCGGCGCCAAGTTGCTCTGCGTCTCCAAAAAGGAGCTCAAAGGGGAAGAGACCGTGGCCTCCTGTCTGGCCAAGGGTGAGCGGTTCGCCATCGTAGATCCATATGGCATCGTCCGCATTCTGTCCCCCGAGGAAATCGAGCTGACCAAGGCCTTCAACCCCAAGGCTTTCGAAACTCGGGCTTTCGGTATGAAATATCAGAAATTGGCGCCCACGATTACACCTTTACCGGTCAGCCCGGAAGTACTAGACTAAGCCGATCTTTCCCGGAAGGGAAATCCCGGCGGCAGGGAAACCTGCGCATCAGGTCAAAGAGCCCCCAAGGCTTGCTTTGGGGGCTCTTTTATTTGTTCGAAAATCAAACACAACCGCATAATTCCCTGGAGTTTTTTCTTTCCCTAGGATAAGGTGATTTGTGCTAAAATGGACAAGCTCGAAATGGAACAGCATCATTATAAGCCTGCGAAAAATGAGGTTTTCCCGATTTTAAGATGGAGGTAACCAAAGCATGAGTAAGGCAACCCTCAACCTTGATGGGATGACGGTGGAATTCCAGCCCGGTCAGACCATTTTGGAAGTGGCCCGGAGCCACGGAATCTTTACCATCCCCACCCTGTGCTTTCTGAAAGACACCACGGCGACGGGATCCTGCCGGATGTGCATGGTGGAAGTGGAAAACGCCCGGACCCTGCTGCCCGCGTGCGCCACCCTCGCTTCTCCGGGAATGACCATCAAGACCGAATCGTCCCGGGTGGACGCGGCCCGCAAGATGGTACTGGAACTGATTCTGAATTCCGGCAACCATAACTGTCTCATCTGCGAAGCCAACGGAGAATGCGAGCTGCAGGCCCTGGCCTATCGCTATGAGGTGCCTACCCCCGCGTTCGCCGCCGCCCCGGATCATCCGTATTATTATGAAGACAACAACAGCATGATCGTCCGGGACTTCTCCAAGTGCATCATGTGCGGCCGCTGCGTCCGGGGCTGCAATGAGCGCCAGGTCAACCAGGCCATCAGTATCGGCTACCGCGGCCCCCACAACAAGATCGTGGCCAAGGCGGATTTTCCCTATATCGATTCCGACTGCGTCTTCTGTGGGGAATGTGTGCAGTCCTGCCCCGTGGGCGCGCTGCTGGATAAAAACGCCATGCATAAGGGCCGGGCCTGGGAACGCCGCCATGTCCGCACCACCTGCCCTTACTGCGGGGTGGGCTGCCAGATTGACCTGCACGTCAAGGGCGGCCAACTGATCAAGGCCACCGGGGCCCCGGTCCAGCCCAACGAAGGCCGCCTCTGCGTCAAGGGCCGGTTCGGCATGGGGTTCGTGCAGCACCCGGAGCGCTTGAAGACCCCGCTCATCCGGAAAAACGGCGAACTTCAGGAAGCCACCTGGGATGAGGCCCTGGATTTGGTGGCCGCGCGTCTTAAGGAAGTCAAAGAAAAGCACGGCGCCGAGAAGATCGGCGGCTGGTGTTCGGCCCGGATTACCAACGAAGAGAATTACGTGATGCAAAAACTGATGCGCGCGGTGATCGGCACTAATCACGTGGATCACTGCGCCCGTCTCTGACACAGCTCCACCGTGGCCGGGCTGGCCGCGTCCTTCGGTTCCGGAGCGATGACCAATTCCATTGCCGAAATGGAAGACGCCGATTGCATCCTGGTGATCGGCTCCAACACCAACGAAAACCACCCCGTGATCGCGGCCCGCATTAAACGGGCGGCGGCTTTGAAAAACAAAGACCTCATCGTCGTCGACCCCCGGCGCCAGGATCTGGTGAAGTTTGCCAAGCTTTTCCTTCGCCAGACTCCGGGCACCGATATCGCCCTGATCAACAGCATGATGCAGGTGATCATCGCCGAAAAGCTCTACGATGAGCTTTACGTGACCGAACGCACCGAGAATTTTGACGCCCTGAAGGAGACGGTGGCCAAGTACACCCCGGAATATGCCGCCAAGATCACCGGCATCCCGGCCGCCCAAATCATCGAGGCCGCACGCATGTTTGCCAAGGCGCAGGTAGCTTCCATCGTCTACTGCATGGGCATCACCCAGCACACCGTGGGCACCGACAACGTCAAGACCCTGGCGAATTTGGCCATGCTCTGCGGCAACGTGGGCATCCACGGCGGCGGCGTCAATCCTCTAAGGGGCCAGAATAACGTGCAGGGGGCCTGCGACATGGGCGGCCTGCCCAACGTCTTTTCGGGCTACCAGCCGGTGGCCGACGCCGCGGCCCGGCAAAAGATGGAGGCCGCCTGGGGCGTGTCCAATCTCAATGATAAGCCGGGGATGACCATGACCGAAATGCTGCCGGCCATCTCCAAAGGCGGCATCAAGGCCCTGTACATCGTCGGCGAAAATCCGGCCCTTACCGATGCCGACTCCAATCACGCCGTCAAGGAGATGCAGGAATTGGATTTCCTGGTGGTCCAGGATATCTTCCTCACCGAAACCGGGAAGCTGGCGGACGTGGTGCTGCCCGCGTCTTCCTTTGCCGAAAAGGACGGCACCTTTTCCAACACCGAGCGGCGGGTGGCCCGGGTGCGCCGGGCGATTCCCCCGGTGGGGCAATCCAAGCCCGATTGGCGGATTATTTGCGAGATTTCCAAACGCCTGGGTTATCCCATGGAATACACCAACCCCGAGGCCATCTTCGAAGAGGTTCGGAAGGTTACACCGGCTTATGCGGGGATCTCCTACAAGCGCCTGGAGACCGGGGGATTGCAATGGCCCTGCCCCACCGAGGAACACCCGGGCACCATGTTTCTCCACAAGGACCGCTTTGCCCGGGGTCTGGGCGTGTTTTTCGCCATCGACCATAAAGACCCGGCGGAGATGCCGGACAACGATTACCCCCTCTATCTCACCACCGGCCGGCTGTTGTACCATTATCATTCCGGCACCATGAGCCGCCGGGCCCCGGGCTTGACGGAAAAGGCCCCGGAATGCCTGGTGGAGATCGCGCCGGCGGATGCGGCTAAATACGGCATCGGCGAAGGCGAACGGGTGCGGGTGCGCTCCCGCCGGGGGGAAATCACCGCCAAGGCCCAGATTTCCAAGAAGGCCGTGGCCGGCACCGTCTTTCTGCCCTTCCACTTCGCCGAGGCTTCGGCTAATAAACTGACCAACGCCGCGCTGGATCCGGTCTCCAAGATTCCGGAATACAAGGTCTGTGCGGTGCAGATCGAGAAAGCGTAAGGAGGCCGACCATGACTGCTCATTCCGGATGCGCCTGCCAAGCGGCAGCCCCGTTAAGCCCCGAAACCATGAAACAGGTCGATGCCATTATCAATCGCCATAAAGATCAGCCCGGCGCCCTGATGCCGGTCTTGCAGGAAGTTCAGGAGGCCGTCGGCTATCTGCCCCCCGAGGTCCAGGAGCGCATCGCCGCGGGTTTGAACCTCCAGGGCAGCGAAGTCTTTGGGGTGATGAGTTTTTATTCCATGTACACCTGGGCCCCCAAAGGCAAATACGTGATCCGCATGTGCGAATCGCCCCCCTGCCACGTGAGCGCCGCCGGCGATATGCTCCAAGCCTTAAAGCAGGAGTTGGGCGTGGGCGTGGGTGAGACCACCAAGTGCGGCACCTTTACTTTGGAAAAATCCGCCTGCCTGGGGGTCTGCGAAGTAGCGCCGGCCATGCAGATCAACGAGGTGGTCATCGGCAACCTCACCCCGGCTAAAATCAAGCAGGTGCTGGCCGATTACCGGGCCGGAAAGGCCCCGGACTACAAAACCCTGCCTTATAGCACCAAAGACTTCCGCTCCTATAAGCAAAGCCCCCACGACTTGATCCTGCTGGACAACGTGGGCGTCATCGATCCCCGGAAGATCGACGATTACCTGGCCAAGGACGGCTATGCCGGCTTGAAAAAGGCCGTGACCACCATGACCCCGGAACAGGTGGTGGAGGAAGTGAAGACCTCCGGCATCCGGGGCCGGGGCGGCGCCGGCTTCCCCGCGGGCCTCAAGTGGTCCTTCACCCGGCCGCTGACCGTCACCCCCAAATACGTCATCTGCAACGCCGACGAAGGGGAGCCGGGGACCATCAAGGACCGCTACATCATGGAAGGCGACCCCCACAAGGTCCTGGAGGGCATCGCCATCGCCGGTTTCGCGGTGGGGGCATCCAAGGGCTTCATCTATGTGCGGGGGGAATACTATCTCTCCAAGGCCCGGCTCAACCAGGCCATCGAGCAGGCCCGGGCCAAGGGATATTTGGGCGAGAAAATCTTCGGCACGGATTTTTCCTTCGACATCGAGGTGCGCTCCGGCTTCGGCTGCTACATCTGCGGCGAGGAAACCGCGCTCATCGAATCCATCGAAGGCAAACGGGGCTACCCCCGCATGAAACCCCCCTTCCCCGGCGTGGCCGGACTGTGGCAGAAGCCCACCATCGTCAACAACGTGGAGACCCTGGCCTCCGTCCCGGCCATCATCAACAAAGGCGGGGAATGGTATAAATCCCTGGGCACCGCGGACACCACCGGCACCAAGATCTACCAGATCATCGGCCACGTCCAGACTCCCCAGATTGCCGAGGTGCCCGCGGGCATCACCCTGCGGCAACTCATCGACACCTTCGGCGGGGGCTTAAAGGCGGGAGCCAAGTTCAAGATGTGCCAGACCGGCGGCGCGTCTGCGGGCATCGTCACTGCCGCGGCCCTGGATACCGCCGTGGATTTCGGCTCCATGTCCAAAATGGGCGGGGCCTTGGGCTCCGGGACCATGCTGGTCATGGACGAGAGCGTCTGCGCACTGGATTTCATCCGCTCCGTGGCGGTCTTCTTCGCCCACGAGTCCTGCGGCCAATGCACCCCCTGCCGGGAAGGGACGCCGGTGATCCTGCGAACCATCAGCCGCATCTGCCAGGGCCAGGGGACCATGGAGGACCTGGCGCTCATGGAGCGGCTGGCCGGGGTGATGATGGACGCCTCGTTCTGCCCCTTGGGCCAGACCGCGCCCGCGCCCATGATGAGCGCGCTGAAAAATTTCCGCCAGGAGTTCGAAGAACACATCCTGGAGAAAAAATGCCGGGCCGGGGTGTGTAAGCTGTAAGACAGTGGCCAGTTGCCAGTAGTCAGTTGCCAGTTTTTTTCATTAAGAGAACCGTGGAGGGGCAATAATTTTCCTCCCGGGGAAGTCTAAGATAAGAAAAAGGGACAGGCCGTGTGGCCCGTCCCTTTTTTTTCTTTGGCGTTTATCGGTGATTTATCGGCGGCTAAATATTAACCGCGGATGAACGCCGATAGAAGCTGACTCCCTTGATTTTTATCAACTGAAAACCGGGAACTGGCTACTGGCTACTGGCCACTAACTCACCCCTCCCCTTCTTTCCGGCTCGTTTCCGAAGAACGTTCCTTGGGCGGCTCCACCACGTTCATCCTGATCAACAGCCGGGCCAGCAGCCAACTGAGGGCCGCGGGTTTCAGGGCCCGGCGCAAGGCCCCTGCGGAAAACCAATCCAGCAAATCGAAGAGATAGGTTAGGAGCACCAACCCCAGGGAGCCCCACAGAAGCCCCGGCAGTGTGTCTGCTCCCAGGAAGCCCAGGGAGAACTTGGCTATCAGAATGGCCGCCAAAAAGCGGACAAAGAATTTAAAGGCGATAGTCATCATTGCCGTATTATACCGGGGTTACCTTGGTGACTCAAGCTGCACCTGAGTTCTTAACAATTAATAAAACAGGCTCTTTCTCTTGGTTGGCTCTGCGGGTCCATTATTTAATCCTCCGAAACTGCGGTCCATCTTCACCTCTTGTTAAGATTAATCACGACCAGACGTCATGTCCCGATCTTTTCGGAGGACAAACGGCAATGCCGGTTAAAAAAAAGCGCCTTGCTCCCGGAGGGAACAAGGCGCTTAAGATTAGCAGCTTATTGCGGTCTTACTCTTCTTCTTCTTCCTTGGGCTTCAGGTGTTCGGGGATGATGGCCATCTTGATGAGCAGGGGTTTCAGGAAGGTCCACTTGATGCCCAGTTCGAAAACCTCCTCCAGGTCCCGGATGGCGTCCCAGCAGTTGTGGCAGGGGCTTACCACCAGCTTGCAGCCGGTGGCCAGGATCTGGTCCCGTTTCACCTTCAGGCCCACGTTGCGCTGCTGCCGGTACATGCCGATGCCGTTGATGCCGCCGCCCCCGCCGCAGCAGAAATTATGCTCCTTATTGGGAGTCATTTCCACGAAATAGCCGGGCTCCACCAGGTAGCTCATGATCTCCCGGGTGATGTCCTTGAGGCCGTAGTTGCGGATGTAGTTGCAGGAATCCTGCAAGGTCACCGGCTCTTTGATCCTCTTGGCGGGGTCGATCTTGATCTTGCCGGTGCGCAGGGCCTCGGCCACCCACTCGGTGTAATGCAGATAGGGCGCCGGGGGCCGGCCGTCCGCGCGGCCCGTCCAATAGGGGCCTTCGATGACCATGCAGCGGTGCGCGTGGCCGCATTCGGTGCCCAGGACGCGTTTGGGTTTGAGGCGTTCGATGGCCCCGTAGACGTTCTCGATCTGCGATTTGCAGCCGGCCCAATCCCCGGCAAAGATTGTCAGGCAGGTCTGCTCCCAACCCTCGCTGGGCACGGTCCAGTTTTCCCCGGCGATATGAAAGAGGATGGCGGCTTCGGCAATGTCCTCGGGATAATGCTTGGGTTCCCGGGCGTTGCAGGTATAGAGGATGTCTGCGCCCACTTTGTCCACGGGGATCTCCAGGCCCGGCCACTCATCCTGCTGCTCATCGGCCATCCACTCGCAGGTTTCCACCCAGTCTTCCGGGGTGACGTCCATCTGGGCTTTGAAGATGCGGTGCATGCCCGAGCCGATCTTCAGCTCCCAGGGCACGAAGCCTTGGGAGAAACAAAGCCCCCTTAAGTAACCGAACATTACGCCCATGTCGATACCGTAGGGGCAAAAAGAGCCGCAGCGGTTGCAGCAGGTGCACTTGGACCAGGCCACGTCCATGCAGTACTTCATGTGGGCGTTGTCCACGTTGCCGTTCTGTTTGACGATCTTGCCCAGGGTGGACAGAATTTTGTAGGAAGGCACCTGGGTCGGATCCTTGCGGTTGGACAGATAAATAAAGCAGCTATCCGCGCACAAGCCGCAGTGGGCGCACATTTCCAGCCAGGTGCGCATCCGGGACTTGCAGGTGGCCTGCAAGGTGGTTTGAAGCTTCTCCACGTCGATATCGAGATGCTTCATCTCTTCATAGTATTTTTTCCCGCCCTTGTCGGCGAGCACGGCATCGAGTTGTTCCTTGGTGGTTACCGGAATTTTGTTACAGAGGATTCCTTCAGGCATGGCTCCCCACTCCTTTAACTTGCTATCCCTGTTGCTTTACTACGCCAGACTTTATACACAAAATATATTCTACCATAATCTACCAGGCAAAACCACCTTTTGCCTTAATCGCGCGCTTGACCCCGAAGTCCACCCCCAACTGGCCCCGGGAGAGGAAGAACCCCACCACGTGGAAGAGTTTGGTGAAGGGGATGGCCATAAGCAGCAGCTGGCCGCTGAGGATGTGGGCATAGAGCCAGAAGTCCTGGATGGCCCACGGGTTGGCGGCCTGGTACACGGTCAGAAGCCCGGTGGCAAAAGGGGCCGCGGTGAGCAGGAGCAGGAAGTAGTCATAGAAAGTGGTGACAATGCGCACCTCCGGAAGAGCGATGCGGCGGATGGCGATACAAACGGTGGCGACTAAGACCCCGATGGTCAGGGTGTCGGCCAGGCCCATGGAAATAGTCGGCCAGTTGATGCCCCAGCGCTCTTTGAGGAGGACCGCATGGCCTTCCAGGAACAGGGGTGTGACCACCAGGCCGATATGGAAGACAAAGAAGATAATGGTATACACCGGCTTGACGCGCCAGCCCACGGACCCGAAAGGCACGAGCCAATGGATGATGGACGACAACGCGCCTTTGATGGCCATACCCGGATGGGCCCGGTAGGCCACCCGGTCAAGCTGCCAATCCAGGCCGCGGATGTAGTTCACCACCCGCACCAGCAGCCCGCCGAAGAAGACGATGAAGGTCAGCCACAGCAAGGGGCCGGTAATAAATTGGTAAAACATAGAGATCCTCCACAAGCCGTCAGATGGCCTTCTTCCCTATTTAATGAACGTCTCTTCGTCCCTGCCGGTGATAAACAGCCAGAATCCCAGGATGCCCAAAAGGATCACACCCATCAAAATGTAGGCGGAACCTTTGGTAAAGACGAAAAAGTCATGGAGCGTATAAAAGGTGTTTTCCATGGTTCACTTCCTCAATGTCCAAAAGATTGGGGATGGGGTTTGAGTTCGTGTTCCACAAACTCCGGGGCCTCTTCCTCTTCGCCCTCATGGGGCACGTGTTCCCTAAAATCCGGATGCTCATAGAAGATGGGCATCTTGGTGGCGATGAACCGGAAGACCAAAAGCCCCACGGTAACGATAAAAACGGAAATGGCAATCTCCATCCAACTTGGGAAATACTTTTGAGCCGAAGGCAGTTGCCAGTTGAAGGCCACCAGGGAGACGTTAAAGCGGTTGAGGATGATCCCTAAGACGGTGAGCACCGCGGCCCAGCGGACCAGGCAGGCATTGTGCTCCCGCACGGCGACGGCGTAAAGGAACGCGGGCAGGGCCACGAAGCCCAGGAGTTCGAAGAGGAACCAGGCGCCGTAGCCGGTGAGGAGATAATGCCAGTTGTTGTCCAGGGTAATCCCCACGATCTTGATAAAGAAATAGACCACCAAGACCACCGCCGCTCCCTTGGCGAAACCGAAGGTCACGCCCTCGTGCTCGCTCAGGTAGACTTTGTCCATCTTATCGTGCAGATAGTGATGGGACAGCGTCCCCTCATAAATAACCATGGACAGGCCCGCGGCGATGGCTGAGACGAAGAAGAAGAGCGGCAGGAACATGGAATACCATAAGGGGTGCATCTTCGAAGGCGCAATCAGGTACAGGGCCCCCAGGGAACTCTGGTGCATGGTGGACAGGACCACCCCGAAGATGGTCAGGGCCAGGGTCATTCTGACAATGACGTTCCGGGGCTTTTTGAAACCCAGCCATTCCAGGGCCGACGGCACCCACTCCACGAAGAGGGTGATCAGGTACAGGAAGACGCACAAGCCCACTTCGAAGAGCACCGAGGTGGTTCCGGACTGGACGAAGAAAGGATAAGGCAGCCGCCAGGGCCGGCCCACGTCGTAATGCAGGGCGAAGACCACCAGGGAGTAGCCCAGGAACGCGGTGAGGATCGCCGGCCGCACCGCGGAGTGGAACCGTTTCAGGCCGAAGACGTAACAGGCCGCGGAAGTGGTAAAGCCGCCGGCGGCCAGGGCCACTCCGCATAACAGGTCGAAGGAGATCCAGATGCCCCAGGGGTAGTTGTCCGTGAGGTTGGTCACCCCGGCCAGCCCCTTGGTGAAGCGCAGGATGGTGACGAACCCGCCCACCAGCAAAATAATGCCCACTATGATGTTAAAGGGGGTGAGCCACGTTTTTTTCAACTCGGCAGCGGTGGACATGCTTACTTGTCCTCCTCGGTCTGGGCTTTGGCCGCCTCTTCCAAGGCCTTTTTAACTTCACGTTCGATGGCGGCTTTTTTGTCGGCTTCGGCGTCGGCCTTGGCCTTGGCGAGCTTGGCCGCGGCCTCTTCCTGGGCCTTGGCCACCGCCTGGGTCACGGCCTGGACCTTCTCTTCATGGGCCACTTTGTCCATGCGCCGGTGGATGGCGTAGACACCCACCAAGAGCGCCGGCCAGGCGGTGGCGATGATGGGCACCACGGCCAGGGCCCCGGAAGTATATTGCGGGGCCGAGGCGGTGCCCAGGTCCTCCCGGAGGCCGATGTCCTTGAAGGGCACGCCGGAGATATAGAGCCAGTTGGTGCCGCCCATTTCGTGCTCGCCGTAGATATGGTCCAGGTAGCGGCCGGGGAAGGCGGCGAAGCGGCCCCGGGCGATCCTCAGGAGATCGGCGCGTTTGCCGTAAACCAGGGCCTCCACGGGACAGGCCCCCACGCAGCCGGGCACCGTCAGCTTCCCGGCGGTGATCTGGGGCCAACACATGGTGCACTTCATAATCCGGGGGGTGGTGACCTCCCAGTATTCGAAGGTGGGGATATCGAAGGGGCAAGCGATCATGCAGTAGCGGCAGCCCACGCAGACCGAGCCGTCCCAGGTGACCGCGCCCTGGGGGGTCTTGGTGAAGGCCCGGACGAAGCAGGACGAAGCGCAGGCGGGCTCCAGGCAGTGCTGGCACTGGTTCTTGCGGAAGACGGGACCCGCGGCGCCGGGAATGTGGTCATAGCGGTTGACAATGGTATAGGTCTTGGCGTTGGTGCGGCGCTGCTTATCGAGTACACTCAGGTCATCGAAAGGCTCGGGCGGAGCCGGCAAGCCGTTGACCTGGTTGCAGCCGGCCTCGCACCTGCGGCAGCCGATGCACCGGGTGGCGTCAAACAACACCCCGAAACTGCCGGGATATCCCGGAAACTCTTTTGGTCCTGCAGCCTGGGCCGATTGCCCCAGAAGACAAGCCGCGCCTCCGGCTCCAAGCAGGCTGAGAAACGCTCTTCGTTTCATGAATACACTCCTCTTCTGACAACCCTAGGCCGGTTACTTCTTTCTCTCTTTATGGCACTCGGTACAGGCAGTGGCCTCCGGTTTGACCGCCATTACCTGGTGACAATTCATGCACTGGCCGTGCTGCGCCGCCAACAGCCCCGGACGCGTCGCTTCGACGGCGGTCAATGCCTGGCCGTGGGCCTGGGGATGGCAGTTGGCGCACCGGGGCGGATTCTTGGAAGGCGGGCTGTTGTGATGGCACCCCTGGCAGACGGTGCCCGGGTCCCCGTGGAAATACTGGGCCAGCTTGCTGTCCTTCAGGCCCTTCATGAGCGCCTGAACATGCTGCTGGCGGTGGTTCATTTCCACCGGCTTATATTGGTCCATCAGATCCTTAATGACTACTTTTTCCGGGATGTCTTCCACCGGGTAGGTGGTTAGGGTGGGGGTCCGCTTTTTCAGCAGGGTCTCGGCCATGCTTGCCTTCTGGGCCGGACTCAAGACGTCTTTGCCGGTGATCCCGGGAACCGCGGTGTGGCAGGCGCGGCAGGAGGCGTCATCAGGCTTCCGGGCCGTGACTATGCTGCGATGGCAACCCGCACAATTGGGCGCGGCCTGCTGCAAGTTATGGCAGCCGATGCAACTGTGCTTGCTGGTCTTGGAGTGCATCGCCTGCTCGAAGGTCACACCCTTGCCGTCCTTGGACCCTCCCAGGGTGTGGCACTTGCCGCAGGCTTCGAGAGACGCGTGGTGGCAAACCTTGCAAGAATCGCTGTATTTTTCGTGGCTTTGGTGATCGAAGGGCACCGGATTCATCAAGAGTGGTTTTACCGGCTTGTCTTCGAATTTCGGGTCGTAGGTGATCATGGTGGCGTTGGGCTGGCCCCGATTAATCCTGAGGACGTTGGGATCCTTCAGCTTGGCCGCCACCGCCCGGTTATTCTTGGCGGTCTGGGCCTGGGCCTTGGCCCCGTGGCAATCGTCGCAGCGCACCGGGACCGGCTCCTTCACGCCCTTGTTGGCCAGGTCCAGGTGGCAGAGGACGCACTGCTGATGCGCGGCCTGCTCCAGACTCTTGACGCCGGCCTGGGGCTTGGCCAGATGGCAGTAGCCGCAGTTGCTCTCCTGGCCCTTGGCATAATAAATCTTCTTGGCCTTCTGATCGTACTCGTGATGGCAGGCGGCGCAATTGTCCTTGGCCGGGGCCTTGGCGGGGATGGACTTGGAATCCACGTGGCGGTAATGCAACACCTTTTCCAACCCGGCGGGAAGCCTGGCGGACGCCACTTTGGGCTCGGCGTCATGGCAGGAGCGGCACAAGCCGTCCGGGGGCCCGCTCGCTTTGCCCGCCGCGGCCGTCTCCATATGGCAGCCGATGCAGCCTTTATGGTAGATGTCCTTGATCTCGGCCGGCTTGGTCCCCTTCTTGCGCAGGAAGGTGAGGGAAAGTTGATTATCCTCGACCAGGTGGCAAGTCTCGCAGCCTTTCTTCTCCTTAAGCAGTGCGTCGGTGTGCTTATCATGGAAGAAAGTAACCGGGGGCAACTCCAGTTTTTGAAACGCTGCCAGGGTGTCGATCGTGAGGCGATCCGACCGCCCCGGTTCGGGTGTCTTCACCGGCCCCGCATCGCCCCGAACCTCGTTACCCATCAACGAGACGGCGGCGAATACCAACAAAATTCCAGCCCAGCGAAGCAAAGGTCTTCCTCTCTCCATAACTCCAGTCCTTAGCTGATATAAGGGTGATGAGAAGCCATTATAAAAATTAGAAATTTCGGGATGAAAGGGTTATGTGATAAATTTCACTTAACCCCGCCGCGACCTTATTTTGAGCAGCAGCCGCCCTGCGTCTGCTGCTGGAGGCGGCCGTATCGACACCGGCTTGCTTAACTTCTTATTTTTTCAAGGAAAAAATACTTCAAAATGGAACACTTGTGCATAGTAGCACAATTTCTAACTATGTCAACATGAAATCCGTCCAAAAAAACGACAGGAAAGATCAAGAAAAAAAAGACCTGCCTAATAATGCAACACCACATGCTCATATGGGATAGAATCAACGTTCCCAAGGTCGAGAGGAGGAAGATTACGTTTTCCCCCGCTTTGAGAAGGCCGGAAAGTTGATGGAGCTGGTTCAGGTCCTGCGCCGCCGACATGAAGCCGGTCGAAAACTCATTGATTACCTCCAATCCCCCTTGGAGGCCATGGCCCCGGAAAACCGGGCCGATTTCCCTGGTTGGAACCCGGACTGTTAAAAAACCAGGAGCAGTTCGTCAAATTTCCGACGTGTCGACGCAACGGAGAGAGCGCGCAAAAGCTGGGCAGGAGGGCAGTAATCTCTGGTTGACTCGTACTCCGGGCAAAAGATTCGAGGCCAAAACCGTCAATTTTCCTAACACTACCCCCGGCGGGGGGCAGCCAAGATTGCCAGTCCTGGAGAATTCAGTAACCGTGAGTATAAGTGGTGCAGCCGTCTTGGGACCGGCGCGGCTATGGGGGTTTATTTCACCGCTTCCATCAGATTGTCCCAGCCCTGGCGGCGGCTCAAGCCCCCGGCATGGCTGATGAGGGAAGTCAAAAACCATTGCTGCCGGCCGTCGGGCCGGGTGAGAAGTTGGAACTGGGCGGCAAAAATCGTCTGCTTCTGGAGGGGATCACTGGGGTTCACCAGGGAGACGTAAGCCACCTGGGTATGCCCCGCCGGGTCTCCGGGCTGATGAAAGCCGTAGAATTGCGCCACCTTGCAATAAGTGGGGTTCCAATTATCCAGGGTCTGTTGGGCCGCGGGGACGCTCAGCGGGGGAGGCGGAGGAGCCGGGGAACAACCCCACAGCCCTAACAGAATCAGACACAGAACCAGTCTTGGGCCCCAGCCTGCAGCTTTCATCGTTCTCACTCCTTTTAATTAGGCATCCCGGGACCGCTGCCCGGTCTTTCCGGGTTGGAGGAAAATTGACTCGGTTTATTTCCCGGACTTAGGCAGCAGCTCGGCCTTTTGCAGCCAGTCAACGATTATCTTCTGAGCCTCAGGCCCTTCGGCCACCAGCTTTCCCTCGGGTTTGAAGATCATGAAATAGGGAACCGATTTCAAGCGGTACTGCTGCGCTAGAGGAGATTTCCAATCAATGCCTTGCGCCTGGGGGCGGTTGATGTTCAATTTGACGAAAGCGGTCTCGGGTTTCTTTTTCGCCAGTTCGTCCAGCAGGGGAGCCAGCTGCACGCAGGGCGGACAAAAGGGGCTGTGGAAATCAATGACGGTGGTGCGGTCCCGGCTCAATAGGGGTTTGAGGTCTAAGGTCTCGCCGCCCCGTCCCGGATTGCCGTCCAGCACCTTGGATGCGGCGGCCTGGCCTCCCCCGGCCAGAGAGGCCCAGAGCAAGACTCCGCAGATTAAGCCGATGAGCCGGGTCCACTTGCCCATAGAACCTTCATAGTCCCGCGTCTTCATATTGTCAATCATTTTTCCGCCTTCCCGGGCTCGGTGTTCAGAATCAGGGGCAGACCGTCTTTGCCGCCCACCACAATGACTTTGGCATTGGGAGATTCGGCCAGGACCCGGGTGGCCTCAATCCCTCTCCAACGCAACAACTGATCCGACAGCCCCTGGGAGATGATTTTCTGGAAGTCCTGGATGCCCTGGGCTTCGATACGCTTGCGCTCCGCTTCCTGCTTTTCCTTCTCCAGCACGAACTGCATGCGTTGGGCCTCCTGATCCGCGGCCAGCTTGGAGTTGATGGCTTCCACCACGATTTTGGGGAGCTGAATCTGCCGCAGCAGAATCTTTTCGACGACGATGCCCCGCTGGCGCATGTCCTCGGCCAGGTCCCCGGCGATTTCATTGGCGATCAGCTCCCGGCTGGAGGTATAGAGATCCTTGGCCTCATGCCGCACCGTCACCCCCCGGATCGCGGCCCGGAATTGGGGTTTCACCACCACATCCTCGAAATTGGCGCCGATCTGGCGATAGACCCGGTCGGCCTGGTCGGTCTGGAGATGATAGAGGCAGGAGACGTCCAGCACCACGTTCAGACCTTCCTTGGAAGGGGCTTCCGCATGTTCAAATACCTCTTTGGTGCGCACACTCATCAATTCCATGGTGGACAAGGGGTTCACCAGGTGCACCCCTTCGGGAATGGTGCCGTGGACTTTGCCGAACAGGACCAGGACCCCCACGTGGCCCGCGGGGACCATCCTGACCGCGGAGGGGACCAGGAAGACCGCCAGGATCACCGCGGCCAGCAGCCAACGGATGCCGGCCAGTTGGGGCACGTTTTTTCCCAACACCACCAGGGCCAGGGCCACAAAGACCCCCAAGAGAAACAGGTTCATCAAATTCTCCTCATTAAAACGGAAAACGGTCTTCTGATCAGGTGCAATTTTTGCATAATCATATCCCGGATGGTTATGAAAAGGCAATTTTTGCCGGGCCAGGCATTAATCTACCGTTTTTCGTTTTTGGTTTTTCGTTTTTCGTAAAAAAAACCTGGACTTGCAGATGGATAAAGCCATGGACAGAGACAAAAAGGCACGGCGGCAAAAGGTCTATTTAATATTAGGTATTCTGGCAGGTCTCCTGGCAGGGGCGGCGGGCTGCCAAAAGTGGCAGCATCTGCCCGGCCTGACCGATCCCACGATTCAGGTGGGGCCTCCGGAAAATTTTGTCACCACCAGCGACTATACTTTAGCGCGCAAGAGCATTGCCATCCTGCCTTTCCGGGTGCCAACCCAGGTGACGGACGTGAGTTATTCCATCACCGAGGTTTTTTACCGCCAGCTCCTGGAACAGAGGCCTTTCCTGGGAGTAATCCGGGGTACCGAATATTACGGCAACTTGGCCGAAGCCCGGAAAATGGCCAAGACCCTGGGCGCGGACCTCTTTGTAATGGGGGAAGTGCCCTACTTCCTGGACAGCGGAGCCACCGGCAGATCCGGCATCCAGATAGATTTGAAGGTGGTGGAGACCGCGACCGGCCATACCCTCTGGTATAAGTCGGATAACATCATGGCCGAACCCGCGCCCATCATCGACCTCTGGGTGACCGAGACCAAACCCAAACCCGGTCCCAGCGTCTACTATCTGGTGGATAACCTTTCCAAGCGGATGTGCAAGGCCATGCTCAAAGATATCCAGCCGCCGGTGGAGCAGGCGGCCAATAGCGGCAACAAAAGCGCCGCCCAGAATAAGTCGAATAAGTCGCTCTGCTCCTCTACTCCCTGCCCTCCCAACTGAACCGGGCGTTTATTGCCGCATTAGCAATTGTTAACGGGGGGTAAGCAGGCTGGACCGGGAGCGGCCCACGTTCCGAAAGACCGCCTGGAAGTCCCGGTAAAGCCGCTTATTGTCCCGCTGGCGGTGGCATTTCTTTAAGTAGACCTTGGGGTCCGGGTTCTCGGCCAGGAGGTCCAACCCGGCCCAGCCTTCCCGCCGGGGATAGGCGTAGTAGGGATATTCCTTGGGCACTCCCCGGATGTAGACCACCTGGGGCACCACCCACTCCAGCCGGGCCAAGTAAAGCCGGTGCATGCCGTCGTTGATGACCAACGCCAGGGCGCCGTCGGCCTCCAGGGATTCCTCGACGATGGGCGGATAGAGGGCGTATTCTTCCTCCGTGCCGTCCTCCCGCCGCACCGTATAGGTGACGTAGCCGTCCAGCTTGAATAGGTCCACGCCCCGGGCCGCCAGGGACCAGCGCAGTTCCTGGGTTTTCTTTAATTCTTGCAGCCACAGGTAATTTTGGGCCGGATTAAGGCAATCGGTATGGATCTGTTCCAGGGTGATCAGGGCCTGCCGATAAACGAAGACCTCGGGCTGCTTGAGCAGCGGCACCTCTTTTAATTTAGCGATTAAGGCCGAGGCTGAATGATGCTCCAGGGTGACGATATCCATTCTTCCACAATCCAGGTCAGATTTTTTGCCCTCAGGCGCGTTGATCTTATCATCAAAAAAAAATAAGGGGGAGCTTTTTCGCTCCCCCCTCACATCCCTTCCCCCACCAAGCCTTGCCCTGATTAATCGGCCCGCCGAGGGAGGCGGGGCCGGTAAAATACCGCCCCTTACTCCGGGTTCAATCCGCCCCTGGCGGCTGCCTTTTCCCAGTTCCCGACCTTCGGTCTAACAGCGGCCCCTTAGGAAACGGGTGGCGGGGCCCAGCAGGAACGGTCCGAACCAATCCTGGATGATGAAACCCCGGGAAGGCTCGGAAGCCGTGGGCTCCGGCTCCTCTTCCCCCCCAAAAAGCTGGATATTGCTGCCGGCCAGTTGGTCCACGGGCAGAGACTCGGGCAGCCAAAAAGCCAGGTATTCTTCTTTGCCGATGTAAGCCATATCAAATCCCTTCCTTGCCCAAAATTATATGCAACATCCGGGCCAAGAAAGGGGGGCGGTAGTCACTCCCGGGACATGCGCCATTCATGCAGGGGGCAGCCGGGGCAGCGGGGCCGCGGGCGGCAGAATTCTTTGCCGAGGCGCACCAACAAGGCATGAAATTCCTGGTAGAGGGCGACGCCGGGCGGCAAATTTTCCATGAACAGGGCCTGGAGTTCCTCGTAGGAACAGGCCTCGGGGGCCAGATCATGCCGGCTCAGGACCCGGTGGGTATAGGCGTCCACCACGAAGGTGGGTTTATGCAGGGCATAGAGGAGGATACTGTCCGCGGTTTCCGGGCCGATGCCTTTGACCGTCAGCAACACCCCGCGCAGCGACCCCAGGTCCGCCCCGGCCATTTCTTCCAGGGAGTGGTGAAACCGCTGGGAAAAAAAGTCCAGGAAATTTTTGACCCGCCGGGCCTTGACATTAAAATAGCCTGAAGGTTTCAAGCGGCGGGCCAATTCCTCTTCGGGCATCTCTTGCAAGGCCCGGGGATTGAGGAGGCCTTCGTCCTTCAGCCCGTCCAGCACCAGGGCCACATTGCGCCAATTGGTATTCTGGGTGAGAATCGCGCCGATAATGACCTCGAAGGGGGTCTCCCCCGGCCACCAGCCCTGGGGGCCGAACGCGTCCCACAACTTCTGATACAACTCCCTGAGCAATTCGCCCATCCGGGCTCCGGCCATGCCGCCTCCGCTTTCAGTAGCCAGTAGCCAGTTTTTTACTGACTACTGGCTACTGGCTACTGGCTACTTTAACATTTTTTTTGCCAGCTTCATGTGATAGAATGCGCATTGCCGAGGGCAGGCCAAACTCCAGCATCTCCAAAGACCGATATCGTGGGCAAAAAAGTCACCTTTAATCCTTACGGCCTCACCATCGAAGTGGCGGATGGAGAAAACCTGCTGCGGGCCGCGCTCCAGGCCGGGGTGCATATCAACGCCTCCTGCGGGGGGGAAGGCGTCTGCGGCAAATGCAAAATCCTCCTGGAGTCGGGCGAAGTCGACACCTTCCGGGGCAGCCTGCTGACCGAGGAGGAATGGGACCTGGGCTATCGCCAGGCCTGTCAGACCCGGGTGGTGGGCGACGTGATGGTGCGCATCCCCCCCGAATCCCTGCTGGACCGCCGCACCCTGACCCGCCGCCGGGGCGGCGTCGGCCTCCGGCCCAGCCCCATTAACATTGCCGCCTTGAAGGAGCAGGGCCTCTACAATCCGGCCTTCAAAAAGAGATTTGTCCAACTGACGCCCCCCAGCCTGGCGGATAACGTCAACGACCTGGCCCGCCTGGAAGATGGCCTGGCCCGTCAACATGCCGTGGAAGGCCTCACCCTGGACTTCTACCTGCTCAAAAAACTGGCCCGGGTGATGCGGGAGCAGGAATTTCAGGTCACCGCCACCCTGGACTTTTCCCGGCGCCGCTTCCGGTTCCCCCACATGACCAACGTGGAAGCCGGCGACACCAGGCAGCGGCACTTCGCCCTGGCGGTGGACATCGGCACCACCACCGTCTGGGTGCAGCTCCTGGACCTGGCCAAAGGGGAAATCCTGGGCCATGCCGCGGATTACAACGCCCAGATGAGTTACGGGGACGACGTCATCACCCGCATCCTCTTCAGCCAGAAGGAAGGGGGGCTGCACAAACTGCAAAGGTCCGTGGTGGGCACCATCAACCAGGTCATGCACCGGCTGCTGAAGCAACACCAGCTGGGGGTGGAAGAAATCGCCCACATGACCGTGGCCGCCAATACCACCATGACCCACCTTCTTTACGGCATCGATCCCAAATTTATCCGCCTGTCGCCTTATACCCCCACCGCGGGGAGCATCCCCCTGTTCCGGGCCCGGGACCTGGGCCTGGAGGTTCCGGAGCACGTCTTCGTTTACAGCGTCAGTTCGGTTTCCAGTTACGTGGGCGGGGATATCGTCGCCGGGGTCCTGGCCTCCGGCTTGTATAAAGAACCCAAGCTGACCCTGTTCATCGACATCGGCACCAACGGCGAGATCGTCATCGGCAACCAGCAGTGGCTGGCCTGCGCGGCCTGTTCCGCGGGGCCGGCCTTCGAAGGCGGGGGCATCCGCTTCGGCATGCGGGCCACCCAGGGGGCCATCGAAGAGGTAAGCATCAACCCCGACTCCTGCGAGCCCATGATCATCACCATCGGCATGACCAAGCCCAAAGGCATCTGCGGCTCCGGATTGATCAACCTCCTGGCGGTCCTGATGGAAGAGCGCATCATCCTCCCCAACGGCAAGTTCCGGGACGACCTCATCACCTGTGCGCCCCGGATCCGGCGGACCGAAAACGGCAATGAATACGTCATCGCCCATGCCGAGGACACGGAGATCGGCCAGGACATCACATTGAGCGAAGCGGATATCGACAACCTGATGCGGGCCAAGGGCGCCATGTTCGCGGGTTATGTCACCCTGCTGGAAAGTGTGGGCCTGCGTCTCCAGGACCTGGAACAGGTCATCCTGGCGGGCGCGTTCGGCAGTTTCGTGAACATCGACAACGCCATCGCCATCGGGTTGCTCCCGGACCTCCCCCGGGACCGCTACCAATTCGTGGGCAACGCCTCGCTCTTAGGAGCCACCCTGGTGGCCTTCTCCCGGGAGATGCTGGTCGAAGAACAGCGGGTGGCGAAGATGATGACCAATTTCGAACTCTCCGAGACCCCGGGCTACATGAACCAATACATCGCCGCCCTGTTTCTCCCCCACACCCAGGCGGAATACTTCCCCTCCATCAGCGACCGCCTCCGGGCCGCGAAATAACAGGGGCCAGGGGCCAGGGATTAGGGATTAGGGGTTAGTATCTCTGCTCGTTCCCAAGCTTTGCTTGGGAACGGTGCTTATCCGTCCAAGCTTTGCTTGGACACCTTCTTATACCAATTCGCAGTCAAAAGGCGTTAAACCGTAGGGGCGAACCTTGTGTTCGCCCCTTGTCGTTTGATTGCAAATTGTTATTAAAGGAACAAAGCTTCGCTGCGAATCTTTTTTTTTCAACGACTTAACGCGAGATTCGTCGCCGCACTCAGAATGACAAAAGACCACGCTGATAACGCTTAATCTCCTGGCCCCGGACCCCTGGCCCTTTGAGAAGATTTGGGTAGTGTCATGAGGACCAAAACAATCTGGACCTTGGGGGCGGCCATCCTGATAGCCGCCCTTTTTCCCTACCTGGTTTGGAGCAGCTCACCCGCGTTCCCCCAGTCCTTTTCGCCTGGACCAACCATCCCCGGCATCCAGGCTCTTCCGGAAGTGGAAATGGAGGTGGGGCGGCTCACCAATGAAACCCGGCGCCAGCACGGGTTAGCGCCGCTGACGGCGGACCTGAACCTGGTAGAGGCGTCCCGGCAACACAGCATGGACATGCTGGCCCGGCGCTTCTTCAGCCACCAAAATCCTGAGGGCCGGTCCTTTATGGAGCGTCTGCCTCCTGCCTACGGTTCCCGAATTTCCCGGTCGGGAGAAAACATCTGGACCGGCTCCGGTTATTCCCCCTCTAACCCCCAGACCCTGGCCCGCATGATCATAAATTCCTGGCTTTCCAGTCCGGGGCACTGCAAAAATATCCTCACCCCCGGCTTTACCCACCTGGGGGTGGGGGTGGCCGCGTGGGGCCGGGAGGTGAGGGCCACGCAAGTTTTCATTGCCGCCTCACACCCCTAAATCAGCACCTGAAGAAACTTCTTAGGCTCTCGACATTTTTCTGGTGCGAGAAGTTCCTTAGGCCTCTTTTACCGTTCTTCACCAGTCCTGGAGGGCTGCTTTGGCCTTTTTCAGGATATCTTTCTCCAACGGGGCGCTGAGATCGGCGTTGCGCACCACCCTGAGAAACTTTCTCCGGATGCCGTCGTCCAGTTCCTCAGAGTCGTAGATTTTCCCCGCAGTTTGAACATAGACCCGGGCCAGATCTACCGCATCTCTATAGAAATCGTCATAGGTCAGACCTTTAAGGTGTTCATAATCCTCCAACCTTTCCGGAGAGGCGTCCGCAGACGGCTTAAAGAGAATGTATTCCTGGTACCGGGGGCTCTCCTCGCTCAGGTCCCCTAACGCCTTGGGGTAGGGTCCGAGGCTGTTCAGCCCCCGTAGAATAGTGAGGGTTCCGTCCACCCAATCCTCCAGGTTATCTTCCCTAGGAGCCACCGCATGAGCCTCGATGAAGGATTTCTGGAGAAAATACCGAAACCAGACCGTAGTATTGTCTCCCCACCCCGGATTCAGATCGCACCACGCGTTGAATTTCTGGTCTCCGAAGTTCTTCCCGGTTTTGCCAAAGGTATAGAGGTCCTGGTAAATCTCGCATTCCCGGTGCTTTTCCCGGGCGTCCCCCCGCTTGTAGTAAGGCCCGGCGATGATGTTCACCATGGGATGGATGATCTGATCCGCGGCCATGTGGGTGAGGAAGCCACAGACAAAGGCGAATTTCATGCGGTCGTCTTCTTCCCAATCCTCCTTCTCCATGTTGGTCTCTTTCCAGGTCACTTCAAGCATCTTCAGGGGAAAGAGATTGGGGTCCTTGGAGTGAAGTTGATAGGACCACTGATCCACTCCCATGGGCTTGTCAGACCGTTTGAGCAAGATGTCCAGGGCGCCCTTGGCCATGCTTTCGTAGTAAGGTAAGTCGGGGCCTATGGAACCCAGCTCCATGTAGGCAGGATAATGATCCAGCACATCCCCGGCAAATTGCCGGGTTTCCGGCTTCTCCCTGAGGCTTTTCCGCACCTCCTGGGCAATAAGCATATGAACCAGACTGGCAGGCATTGGACATCCTCCTGAAAAAGAGTTGCCGGCATCGAAGAGCCAGTTGCCCATCACCTCACTGCCGCGTAGCGGCGATTTTCTCAGGCAAGCTTCTTCATCAACCAGGCCATGTTCTCCGCCAAGTTAGCCACCGTCTTCAGGCCTTCCGCGTCCTGGGCCACGTCCCCGGGTTTGAGGCCGTAGGCGATGGGCCAATAGGTGGAGCCGGGCACGAACATACCCATGATCACGAACCAGAATTGGAGCTGGGAATAGGTGAAATTCACCCCGGCGCGGCGGGCCACGACAATGGGGGTGCCCACCTTGCGGTAAAAGGGGTTGTCCCCCTGGCGGGCCACGTATCCGGCCCGGTCCAAGAGCGCCATGAGGTTGGGGGTGGCGGAGCCGAAGTAGACCGGAGAGCCGACGATAATGCCGTCCGCCTGCCCCATGGCCGTGAAAACAGGATGGAAATCGTCTTCCTGGGCGCAGCGGTTCTTGTCCTTGGCGCACTGCATGCAGGCCCGGCAGGGAAGGATCTGCTTGTCGTGCAAAGAGACGTATTCAGTTTGGATACCTTGCTGCTCCAGGACCTTAAGGGCCTCTTGCAGCAGGTGGTAAGTATTCCCCTTCGGGCGGGGCGATCCGGAAATGGCCAATACCTTCAAGGGTATTCCTCCTTATCTCGGTTGTAGGCCTAAATTACCATAAATTTAACCGCGGATGAACGCAGATAAACGCAGATTGGAGAAAGATAATTATCGGCGTTCATCTGCGTTCATCTGCGGCAAAAATAACTTGACAGCGGCCCGTTAATCCCCTAATAAATGAGTGAACGCTCACATTGAGAATACCAATTACCAATTTTCGGAATTACTGCGACCAACCTATTTACTATCCCAATAATATTTTGAATTCTTTTAACCCAAAACCCAAAACCCAAAACCAAGAACCTTCTTTATGCGCGACGGCTCCAAGACCAAGGAATTGATTGCCCGCACCTCGCTCCACCTGTTTGTGGAGAAGGGCATCACGGAGACCACCATCCGGGACATCGCCGCGGCCGCGGGCATCGCCGAAGGCACCTTGTATCGCCACTACGAGAGCAAGGACCAACTGGCCTGGGAGCTATTCTCCGAGAACTACCTCTCTTTCGCCCGGGAACTGGACCGGGTCCAGGAAGGATACAACCACCTGAAGGACAAGCTGGCCGCCATGATCCGGCGGTTCTGCGCCTTTTTCGACCAGGACCCGGTACTTTTCAGCTACCTGCTCCTGGCCCAGCACCACCAGCTGAAAAAAGTGACCCCGGACATGGAGACCGCGGTGACGGTGCTGCAAAAGGTCATCGCCCAGGGCATGGCCCAAGGCGAAGTGGCGGAGATGGAGGTGGAGCTGGCTGCAGCCATGGTCCTGGGGGTGGTGCTCCAGGTGGCGGTCTTCAAGGCCTACAACCGCATCAACCAGGACCTCTCCCAGCTTGGGGAAACCCTGGTGGACACTTGCTGGCGAGTCCTGGCCGGGAACGGCGCGCCTTGATTTCCATAACCCGGTTGCCTATATTTTAACGTCAAGGTCGATAGAGAGAACATGAGCAAAGAAGAACTGAAAGCCAAAATTCAGGCCGCGGCCCCGGAGAACAAGATCTCCTGCGCCGCCGCCATGCGCTTGGCCGAGGAACTGGTCATCTCCCGCAAGGATATGGGAAAGCTCCTCAACGAACTGCACATCAAGATCACCCAGTGCCAGTTGGGGTGTTTTTAATTCCAGGTTTATTATGGTGCGCAAAGCGCACCCTACAAAAACTGGCCACTGACCACTGACCACTGACCACTGAATTTATATGACCTTCTTATTTGGACCCGTTCCCTCCCGGCGCCTGGGACGCTCCCTGGGGGTCGATCTGATCCCCGGGAAGACCTGTCCCTATGACTGCGTCTACTGCGAGGTGGGCCCCACCACGCGGCAGACCCTTAAGCGCCGGGAGTATTACACCCAGGAGATCATTCGGGAACTGCAAGATTATCTACGCGGCCCAGCAGCCGAATTGGATTTCATCACCCTGGCCGGCTCCGGCGAACCCACCCTGAACCTGGGAATCGGCAAGATCATCGCCGCGGTGAAAGAGATAACGGACACGCCGGTGGCTATCCTGACCAACGGGGCGTTGCTGCATCTGGCAGAGGTGCGCCGTGATTTGGCGAACGCGGACGCGATTCTCCCCTCGCTGGATTCCGCCATCGAAACAACCTGGCGGGCCATGGACCGGCCCCTGGCGGAGATGTCGCTGGCACAGACGATCGAGGGCCTGGAGGCCCTGCGCCGGGAATATGAAGGCCGCATCTGGCTGGAGATCATGGTTCTCAAGGGGTGGAACGACACCGAGGCGGAACTGGCGGCCCTGCGCCGGGTCATCGGGAAAGTGGCCCCGGATAAGGTGCAGCTCAATACCGCAGTGCGGCCGGTAGTGGAGGCTGCCGCCCAGCCCTTGACCGAAGAGGAAATGCAGGCCGTGGCCGCGTTTCTGGGCCAAGGCGCGCAAGTTATCGCCTCCAGTCCCCGGCCCGCCAATGCGGAAACCGCAGTGAGCGACGCCCGGTTCATCGAGATGCTGGCCCGCCGGCCCATGACCGCCGCGGATGTGGCGGAGGTTTTGGGGTTGCCTTTGGATTTAGTGCAGAAGAGGCTGGAGCGACTTTGTGCGACCGGCGCAATTTCCTATAGCCGCTATCAAGACCAGGGGTTTTACCGGCAGTAATAGATAAATATCTTGCTGTTCCCCTGCCAGTTGTTAATGAGATTAAGTTTAATAAATAAATAACGTAACTGAACTCGTTCCCAAGCTGTGCTTGGGAACGAGCAGAAGAAACTGAAAACCGAAAACTGAATAAGCCAAACAACCCAGCATTCGGGGGATTTCGAACTATGCGCGACAGATTCGATGTGGGAATGGATTTGGGTTCGGTGAGCGTCAACCTGGTGGTGATGAATCCCCAGGGGGAGGTGCTCAAGGAGGAAAATGTCCGCCACCAGGGGGAGCCTTACCGGGTGGCTTTAAAGATGCTGGAGGCCCTGGAGCCGGAGTTTCCTTTAGATAAATGCCGGCTGGCCGCGTTCACCGGCCTTGGGGGCAAGGTCCTGGCGGAGCTTTTAGGCGGCGTCTTCGTCAACGAAGTCATCGCCCAGGCCCGGGGCACCTTTCACTTCCACCCGGAAGCCCGGAGCATCATCGACATGGGGGGCGAAGACGCCAAGCTGCTGTTGGTGGCCGACGAAGACGGGCACCAGATCATCCAGGACTTCGCCATGAACACCATGTGCGCCGCGGGCACCGGGTCGTTCCTGGACCAGCAGGCCCACCGCATGGGTTACACCATCGAGCAGTTCAGCGAGCTCTCCTTAAAATCCACCACCCCGCCCCGGGTGGCCGGCCGCTGCAGCGTCTTTGCCAAGACGGACATGATCCACCTGCAGCAGGGGGCGACGCCTGACTTCGAAATCATCGCCGGCCTGTGCCAGGCCATGGCCCGGAACTTAAAAAGCAATATCGCCAAGGGCAAGACCATCGCCCCGCCGGTGGCCTTCCAGGGGGGCGTGGCCCACAACCTGGGGGTGCGCCAGGCCTTCCGCCAGGTCTTCGACCTGGATGAGGCCGGGCTTATCATTCCGCCCCATTTCTGCGCGCTGGGCGCGGTGGGCGCGGTCCTGGCCAACCGGGAACAGCCCCCCGCGGACTTCACCCTGAACCTCCAGCCCTTAAAAGACTACCTGACCCGGGAAGCAGAGGCCGGCCGCAGCCTGGACCGCCTCACCCCCCCTGCGGACCTGGGACCAGACGCCTACACGGTGGCCCCCCAGCCCCTGATGGGCGCGCAGGTGGAGGCCTATCTGGGGGTCGACGTGGGCTCCATCAGCACCAACGTGGTGGTCATCGACAAAGACATGCGGGTCCTGGCCCGGGAGTATCTCCTCACCGCCGGGCGGCCCCTGGAGGCCATCACCGAGGGCTTAAAAAGGGTGGGGAAAAAGCTGGTGGGCCGGGTGGAGATCATGGGCGCGGCCACCACCGGTTCGGGCCGCTACCTCACCGGGGACTTCATCGGCGCGGACGTGGTGAGAAACGAAATCACCGCCCAGGCCACGGCGGCGGCGGCCATCGACCCCACGGTGGACACTATTTTTGAGATCGGCGGCCAGGACTCCAAGTTCATCAGTCTAGAGCACGGGGCCATCGTGGACTTCATGATGAACAAGGTCTGCGCCGCGGGCACCGGGTCGTTCCTGGAGGAGCAGGCGGAAAAGCTGGGCATCTCCATTAAGGAAGAATTCGGGAAACTGGCCCTGGCCAGCAAAAAGCCGGTGCCCCTGGGCGAGCGCTGCACCGTGTTCATGGAATCGGACCTGGTGCACCACCAGCAGCGGGGCGCGGTGAAGGAGGACCTGGTCTCGGGTCTCTCCTATTCCATCGTCCAGAACTACCTGAACAAGGTGGTGGAAGACCGGAAAGTCGGTAAAAACGTCTTCTACCAGGGAGCCACCGCGGCCAATAAAGGCATTGTGGCCGCGTTCGAGAAGGTGACGGGCCAAAAGATCACCGTGCCGCCCCACCACGACGTCACCGGGGCCATCGGCGCGGCGCTCTTGGCCATGCGGGAGCGGGACTGGGAGAAGTCCCGTTTTAAGGGCTTCGACCTGGCCGACCGGGAGTATGCCATCAGCTCCTTCGAATGCCGGAGCTGCCCCAACCGCTGCGAGATCCGCCAGGTGCAGATCACCGGGGAAAAGCCTTTGTTCTACGGCAGCCGCTGCGAGAAATACGAGGTGGGCGCAGAGAAGGCCAAATTCGACCTCCCCGACCTGGTCCGGGAGCGGGAGGACCTCCTCTACGGCCCGGAAGAAGCGGAACCCAAGCCGGGAAAACGCGGGACCATCGGCATCCCCCGGACTATGTTCTTCCAGGAGCTCATGCCTTTTTTCCGGGCCTTTTTCGAGGCCTTAGGCTTCAGCGTGGTCTATTCCCAGAAGACCAACAAGCAGGTGATCCGCCAGGGCGTGGAGTGCCTGGCCGCGGAGCCCTGCTATCCGGTGAAGGTGGCCCACGGCCACATCCTGGACCTGATCCAGAAGGGCGTAACGCGCATCTTCATGCCCAGCATCATCGACATGGCCAATCCCCATCCGGAGATCAAACAGGGCGTGGTCTGCCCCATGGCCCAGACCCTGGCCTACGTGGCCCCGGCCACCATCGACTTCTCCCAATACGGCGCCGAACTCCTGACCCCGGTGCTTTACTTCGGCCGGGGCCGCCAGGAGCTGCGCCGGGGCTTAAAGACCCTGGCGGGCCAGCTGGGGCTTTCCACCCTCCGGGTGGAGCGGGCTCTGCGCCAGGCGGAAGCCGCGCAGCAAAATTATTACCGGGCCATCGAAGCCCGGGGCCGGGAGATCATGGATAACCTGCCTGAGGACGGCCGCCTCATGGTCCTCATCGGCCGGCCTTACAACGCCCTGGACCCGGGCATGAACCTGAATCTGCACCGCAAGCTCCGGGCCTTAGGCGTCCTGGCCGTGCCCATGGACTTCCTGCCCCTGGACCAGGTGGAGGAGCTGGACGAAATCAAGCCCATGTACTGGCGCTTCGGCCAGAAGATCCTGGGCGCGGCCCAACTCATCCGCCGGGACCCGCGGCTGTACGGGATTTACATCACCAACTTCGGGTGCGGCCCGGACTCCTTCATCCAGCACTTTTTCCGGGACAAGATGCGGGGCAAACCGTATCTGGAGATCGAAATCGACGAGCACTCCGCGGACGTGGGCGCCATCACCCGGCTGGAGGCCTTCCTGGACAGCCTGAAGAACGTCACCCCCCAGCCCCAGCCGGAGAAGGTCTCCCCATTCCGCCACCGGGTGGTGGATTCCCAGCGGCGCAAGGTTTTCCTGCCCCACATGACCGACCAGGCCCTGGCCCTGGTGGCCGCGTTCGAGGCCTGCGGCGGCGAAGCCGAATCCCTGCCGGAATCGGACGAAGAGACCCTGGAGCTGGGCCGCCGCCTGACCTCGGGCAAAGAGTGCTATCCCCTAATCCTCACCACCGGGGATATGGCCAAATTAACGCAGCGCCCGGACTTCGACCCGGACAAGAGCGCGTTCTTCATGCCCTCCGGCGACGGCCCCTGCCGCTTCGGCCAGTACCACCGCTACCAGCGCCTCATCCTGGATGAATTGGGATATCCCCAGATGCCCGTCTATTCCCCGGACCAGAGCGAGACCATGTATCAGGAGTTGGGCATGGTGGGGGGCGATTTCACCCGCATCGCCTGGCGGGGGGTGGTGGCCATCGATCTGTTGGAGAAAAAGCTCCGTGAAACCAGGCCTTATGAGGCCAACCCCGGAGACGCGGACGAGCTCTATCAGCACTATTTACGCAAAGTTCACCACACCCTGCGGGACCGGAAGGACATCGTTGAAACCCTTTGGGAAGCCCGGCGGGCCATGGACGGCGTGGCCCTGAACGGCGCAGGAGATAAACCCCTGGTGGGCATCATCGGCGAGATCTACACCCGGGCCAACCGCTTCGCCAACGAAGACGCGGTGCGGGAGATCGAGGCCCTGGGCGGCGAAGTCTGGATGCCCCCCATCGCCGAGTGGCTCCTGTACGTCAATTACACCTCCAAGCGCCGGGCCAAGGTCTATAAGCGCTACCGCCACCTCTTGCAGATCCTGCTTAAGGAATATTTCCAGAACAAAGATGAGCATATGCTGGAGGAGATCTTTAAGGGGAGCCTGCGCAACCTGAAAGAACCCACCATCCCCCAGACCCTGGACCTGGCCAAAGGCTACCTGGACCCCTCCTTCGAGGGCGAAGCCATCCTTTCCATCGGCAAGTCCCGGGACTTTATCTCGAAAGGCATCTCCGGCATAGTGAACATCATGCCCTTCACCTGCATGCCGGGGACCGTGGTCAATTCCCTGTTTAGGCGCTTCCAGGAAGATCACGACCACATCCCGTTTTTGAACCTGGCCTACGACGGTCAGGAGCAGACCCACACCCGCACGCGGCTGGAGGCGTTCATGTACCAGGTGAGGCAGTTTCAGGGGCGGAGGAAGTAGGTAATATAACTACTCGTTCCCAAGTTGTACTTGGGAACGCAGATAGGAGGGAAGCCAAGCTTCCTGTCTACCTGCCCGTTCCCAAGCACAGCTTGGGAACGAGGTGTGGCAAAAAAGATATTTCTCGCAAAGGCGCAAAGACGCCGAGTTTTTTATCCTCTCTTTGCGTCCTTGGCGCCTTTGCGAGAAACAATAACTCCCCCCGTCCCGTCAAGACCGGTCTCCGGGGGCAGGGCCAGGGAGGGGGGCGTCCCCAGCCCGTCAAGGGCCGCAGCCATTCGGAGAGCAGCAGCACGAGGGCCGGCCCAGTCCCCGGGGGCGGGTCGTATAGGAAAGCCCGGGTGAGCCAGTCCCCGGTGGTGGCTTCCCCCACAATCTGGTCCAGGTCGTTGGGCCCTTCTGGGCGGAGCCCTCTATCTCGCCCTATGGATTGACTTATCTATACTTTGAAGGAAGGGGGGCAGGGGAGGTGTCAGTTCAAGGAAGTATAGCCCTGCTTGAGGGCATAGCGCGCCAACTCGACGTTGGTCCTGATATTTAATTTCTTTTTGACATTTCCCAGGTGAATGCGCACCGTGGATTCGCTGATGATCAGCAATTCGGCGATCTCTTTATTCGATTTTCCTTCCGCCAGGTATTTCAGGACGTCTTTTTCCCGGGGCGACAAGGGTTCGGCGCCTTCAGGGATGGTCCATGATTTCATCTGAAAACTTTCCTGCACCAATTGGGAGACCAGGCTGGAGATATAAATTCTGCCCTCGCGGATGGTGTTGATGGCGGTGATCAAATCGTCAAACGCGTTTTCTTTCAGCAGGTAGCCGTCGACCCCGACCTTAAGGGCCCGGGAGAGATGTTCCCTGGTCTTGTACATGGTGAGGACCAGGAGCTTGATTTCCGGATGATGCCGCTTGATGTGTAGACGAATCCCCACGACGATGGCCCGCTCCTGAAGAACGGCCGCTATTTCCGTGACATCGATTTTCGCCACGAAAAACCAGGGGGAGTCCGGGATGGCCCTGGTGGCGGCCAATACCGGGATGCCGCGGTGATCCACGCCCAGGACGATACCTTCATGCCCCAGGGCCGCCTTGACCGCCGGCACCTCCGTCCGGTCCAAGGGCAGGCGCAGATTGATACCAATTTGCCATCAAAGAGGTAATTTTGAGTTGTCATTCAGACTCATCTTCGACAGTTGGAAATGGTTTTTAAGCATTTTTTGGGCATAACTTATTGAAATTATTAGGTGGCACATTTTGGAAATTTGAAAATGTAGTGCCAACCTAATTCATGTTA
>Ga0233425_10001273_pt1 | contig 57969 bp, 60 predicted proteins | sample Watercolumn_Towu_2_FD_181712 | JGI IMG/M metagenome (GOLD analysis project Ga0233425, IMG submission 181712) | Freshwater microbial communities from Lake Towuti, South Sulawesi, Indonesia - Watercolumn_Towuti2014_140_MG | ecosystem: Environmental > Aquatic > Freshwater > Lake | place...
GGACAGACGCCCCGGCGCCGGCGGCGGCCGGGGCGTCTGTCCTCGCGCATGCGGCGGAGCAGAAGGCCCTCGCGCAGGCCCCGGTCGGCGACGCGGACCCGCTCCGACGGCCAGGCCCGCTGCACCGCCGTCATGATCGCCGCCCCCGCCAGCACGAGGTCGGCCCGGTCGGGTCCGATGCAGGATTCCGCCGCCCGGCCCGCCGGGCCCAGCGCCTTGAGCCGGTCGGCGGCCGCGTCGCAGTCGGCGCGGCTCATCCACAGGCCGTCGACCAGGTTGCGCTGGTAGCGGCGCAGGCCGAGATGGATGCCCGCGAGGCTGGTGATCGCCCCCGAGGTCCCGACCAGATGGCCGCGGCCGGCGGCGAACACCTCGCGCAGGGCCGGCTCGACCGGCGCGGCGGCGAGGGCGGCGGCCATGTCGTCGATCATCGCCTCGTACCAGGCCGCGTGGGCGGCGGGGTCGCCCGGCGGCGGCTCCGGGTGGCGCTCGGCCAGGGTGACCACGCCGATCGGCGCCGACATCCAGCCGCAGGAGGTGAAGTCCCGGCCGGCCCGGCGCAGCCAGCTCAGCTCGGTCGAGCCCCCGCCGACGTCCACGACCAGCACCGCCTCGGCGTCGGGATCGAACAGGTTCAGGCAGCCCTCGACCGACAGCCGCGCCTCCTCGGACGGATCGATGACCTTCAGGCGCAGGCCGGTGCCGGCGCGGACCCGCTCGATAAAGGCGGCGCCGTTGTCGGCCTGGCGGCAGGCCTGGGTGGCCACCGCCATCAGGCGGTCCGGCTCGACCCCGCGGCGGACGACCCGCTCGCTGCACTGCATCAGCGCCTCGTAGGCCCGCTCCATGGCGGCCTCGTCGAGGCGGCCGCTGCGCGACAGACCCTCGCCCAGCCGCACGATGCGGCTGAAGGAGTCGACGACCCTGAAGCCGTCGCGGGCCGGCCTGGCGATCAGCAGGCGGCAATTGTTGGTCCCAAGGTCGAGGGCGCCGTAGAGGGGCGCCTCCCGACCCGCCGCGCCGGATCCGTCGGCCGCGCCGCCGCGGGCGCGCTGTCCGTCGGGCCGGCGAGGCTGGGACCGTGGGCGGCGGGCGCCGCCGGCGGTCTCCGGCATCGGCCGAGCTTTCGAGGTGGGCGGTCCAGAGCGGCGCCCGTCTTCGACAGCCTAGACCGGGCGACGCCGGCGCGCCAAGCCGTGGCTGACGCGAAAATGAACGCCGTCCACGGACGAGGCTCAGACGACGGCGGGCAGGATGCCGGGATGATGATCCGATCCGTCCTCGCCCGCTTCGCCCTCGGCGACATGGTCCGCCACCGCGACGCCGCCTTCCGCGGCGTGGTCGTGGACGTGGACCCGCGCTTCGCCGGCCGCGAGGGCGAAACCGGCGACATCTCGCCGGAGCAGCCCTTCTACCAGGTGCTGGCGCTGGGGGCCGACGGCGGCTTCATCGCCTATGCGCCGGAGGACGCGCTGGAGCTCGACCCGCAGGTGAAGGCGCTGTCCCCGATGGACGAGCGGAGATACTTCAACGTCGACGCCCGCGGGCGCCACGCGCCGCGCGCCCACGCCATCCACTGAGCGGGTGGCGCGCTCCGTCCGACGGGCCTAGATTGCGGCCAAGGGCCGACAGAGCCGACGAGGAGCGCCATGTCCGATTTCGAACACGTCTTCGAGAGCCCGCCGGAAGGGGCGGCCGCCGACTGGACGATCCCGCAGGACTGGCGCGCCTACACCGAGGTCGAGCACCGCACCTGGGACACCCTCTACGCCCGGCAGATGAAGATCCTGCCGGGGCGGGCCGCCGACGTCTTCTTCAAGGGACTGGAGGCGCTGGACCTGAACACCGGCGGGATTCCCGACTTCGCCCTGATGAACCCGAAGCTGGAGGCCCTGACCGGCTGGACCGTGGTCTGCGTGCCGGGGCTGGTGCCGGACGAGGTGTTCTTCGACCACCTCGCCAATCGCCGCTTCCCCTCCGGGCAGTTCATCCGCAAGCCGGACCAGCTGGACTACCTGCAGGAGCCGGACATCTTCCACGACGTGTTCGGCCACGTCCCCATGCTGACCGATCCGGACTTCGCCGCCTACATGGAGGCCTACGGCAGGGGCGGCCAGCGGGCGGCCCGGCGCGGCATGCTGCCGAACCTGGCGCGGCTGTACTGGTACACGGTGGAGTTCGGCCTGATGCAGGACGCTGGCGGCCTGCGCATCTACGGCGCCGGCATCGTCTCCTCGGCCACCGAAAGCGTCTTCGCCCTGGAGGATCCCTCGCCGAACCGCCTGGGCTTCGACCTCGAGCGGGTGATGAAGACCCTGTACCGCATCGACGACTTCCAGCAGGTCTACTTCGTCATCGAGTCGCTGGAGCAGCTGAAGCGCGACACCCTGCAGGACTTCGGACCGATCTACGACCGGCTGGAGGGCGCCGAGACCATCCCGATCGACGCCATCCTGCCCACCGACCGCGTCTTCACCCGCGGCACCCAGGCCTACGCCGCCCGCGGCGGCCGGTTCGCGGCCTGACGGCGGAGGATCCGGACGCGGTTCAGGCGGCGGTCGGGCCGCGGCGGATCTCGAAGGCGACGGCGAGGGTCCAGACGGCGAAAGCCAGTTCGAGGCCGCGCTGGGCGAGGCCGAACAGTTCGAAGCCGGGATGGAGGATCCAGACCAGCATCACCGCGGGCATGCCGCAGAGCAGGGCCAGGCCCGACAGCCGGCGGCGGGCGGGGTCGCTGCGCCAGGCCATGGCCACGAGCAGGACGCCGGCCACGCCGCACAGGTAGCCGAGGCCGCCCAGCACGTCGTGGAGCACGGCCGACAGGCTCGGGTCCTGCAGCGAACAGCCGGCGTCGCAGGGGAAGACCCCGCCGGCCAGCAGGCCGAGCCCGTTCAGGGCGCTGAGTGCGAAACCGGCGGCAGCGAGCCGCGAGCCGGGCAGCAGGCGGATGCACAGCAGCCAGAAGACGGCCTGCAGCCCCCCGGAGACGATGAAGGCGGCGCTGACGGCCGGCCCGGTGGCGGCGCCGGTCGCGCCCAGCTCGCTCAGGTACTGGCGGGCGTGATCGTAGCCGGGCGTGGCGAGGCCGCCGGCCACCGCCGCGCCCAGCAGGACGAGCAGGCCGAGCACGGCGCAGGCGAAGGCGAGGCGACGCACGCTCAGATCCGCTGGAACGGGTAGAAGCCGCCGCCGAGGCCGAGGATGTCGGTCAGGGCGTCGAGCGCGCCGCGGCTCTCGTCGAGCAGGGCCGGGTCGGCGAGGTCGGCGGGGCTGAGCGCGTCGCGGTACCAGGCCGCGGCCCAGATCGACAGGCGGGCGTGCAGCTCGTCGGTCATGCGCATGGCGGGGTTGGTGGCGGCCAGCTCCTCTTCGGTCAGGGCGACGCGCAGGCGCAGGCAGGCCGGGCCGCCGCCGTTGCGCATCGACTGGCGCACGTCGACGTATTCGACCCGGCCGATCGGCCCGTTGGACGCGGCCAGCCCCTCGGCCACGGCGTGGGCGTTGAGGTTGTCGCGCGTCTCGGTGGGGCAGATCAGGGTCAGGCGGTCCTCGCCCGGGATCTGCACCAGCATGGAGTTGAACAGATAGCTGGCGATGGCGTCGGACAGCGGCAGGTCGGCCGAGGCGACCTCGACGAAGACCGGATCGAAGCGGCCGTCCGCGGCCCGGCGGATGGCCTCCAGCGTTCCCGCCGTGTCCTCGAAGGCGAGGTCGTGGAAGAACAGGGTCCGCAGGGAGCCGACGCAGACCACGTCGTTGTGGAAGGTCCCGCCGGCGATGGCCGCCTTCGACTGGCGGGCGAGGACCACGCCCGAGGCGCCGTGGCGGCGGGCGATCGCCGCGGAAGCCTCGCGGGTCTGGCGGGCGGGGAAGGGATTGTCCCAGGCCTCGAAGGCCTCGCGGCCCCAGACCAGCAGGTTGACGCCGGGCGCGCCGTGGTCGGCGCACAGGCGGACGTGATTGGCGGCGCCCTCGTCGGCCAGGTGGCCGACGGCGGGGAGGGGGTCGTGAACGGCGAAGCGGGCCGGGTCGGGGAAGAGGGCGTCCAGCGCCCGCCGGGTCTGCGGCGCCTCCAGCGAGCGGTGCAGGTTGGTGACGAGGTTGGCGGGGGTGAAGTGGACCCGGCCGTCGGCGGCGTCGGCGGACGGCGTGACCGTGGCGGCGTTGGCGGCCCACATCGGCGAGGCGGAGCAGGCGGCGGCGGCGAAGGTCGGGGCCGACCTCCAGGCGGCGGCCAGCACCTCCCCGTCGGAGCCCGTGAAGCCGAGGCTGCGCAGGAACGGAATGTGCGGCCGCTCGTGCGGCGGCAGGACGAACTGGGGCAGGCCGAGGTCGGCCAGCCGCTTCATCTTGTCCAGCCCCTGCAGCACGGCGGCGCGCGGGTTCGACGCCTCGCCGGCGTTGAGGCTGGAGGCGAGGTTGCCGGGCGACAGGCCGGCGTAGGAGTGGGTCGGCCCGATCAGGCCGTCGGCGTTGGCTTCGACAGCCGTCGAGGTCACGCTCTCAACCCCTTGATCTCGCTCTCGATGTTCTTGACCGCGCCGGCCTCGAAACTGGCCACGGGATAGGCGCAGTAGTCGGCCGCATAATAGGCCGATGGGCGGTGATTGCCGCTGGCGCCCAGGCCGCCGAAGGGCATGTCGCCGGCGGCGCCGGTGGTCGGACGGTTGAAGTTGACCACGCCCGCCCGGATGCGGCGGATGAAGCGCTCCCAGTTGGCGGGATCGTCGCTGACCAGACCGGCGGACAGGCCGTAGCGGGTGGCGTTGGCCTCGGCGACGGCGGCGTCGAAACTGGCGACGCGGCGGACCTGCAGGAAGGGGGCGAAGATCTCCTCGTCGGGGACGTCGACGCCGGTGACGTCGATGATGGCCGGCCTGACGAAGGCGCCCGGCAGGTCGCCGACGGGGCCGGAGGCGCGGATCACCCGGGCGCCGGCGTCGATGCGCTCCTGCAGGGCCTTCAGCGCCGCCTCGGCGGCCCGCTGCGAGATCAGCGGCCCGGCGTAGGGCTCGGGGTCGTCGTTCCAGCGGCCGAAGACGAGCCGGTCCGACAGGGCGGCCACGGCCTCGACGACGGCGTCGCCCGCCGCGCCTTCGGGCACGACCAGGCGGCGGGCGCAGGAGCAGCGCTGGCCGGTGGTGATGAAGGCCGACTGGACCACGATGCCGGCGACAGCCTCGGCGTCGGCGGCGTCCCAGACGACCAGCGGATTGTTGCCGCCCAGCTCCAGCGCGAGGATGACGTGGGGATCGTCGGCGAACTTGCGGCGGAAGTGGGCGCCGGCGGCCCCCGAGCCGGTGAACATCAGGGCGTCGATGCCGGCGTCCAGCAGCGCCGCGCCGGTCTCGCGACCGCCCTGGACGACGTTGACCACGCCCTCCGGCAGATCGGCGGCGGCGAAGGCCTCGGCCATCAGCTGGCCGACCAGCGGGGTCTCTTCAGACGGCTTGAACACGACCGTGTCGCCGGCCAGCAGGGCGGGAACGATGTGGCCGTTGGGCAGGTGGCCTGGGAAGTTGAACGGGCCGAGCACGGCGGCGACGCCGTGCGGGCGGTGGCGCAGGATGGCGCGGCCGAAGCCGGTCTCCGCGCTGCGTTCGCCGGTGCGCTCGTCATAGGCGCGGATCGAGATGTCGACCTTGCCCTGCATGGCGGCCAGCTCGGCCTTTGACTCCCAGAGCGCCTTGCCCGTCTCGCGGCTGATCGCCTCGGCGATCTGCGGCGCCCGGTCCTTCAGCACCGCCTGGTAGCGTTTGACCGCGTCGATGCGGTCCTGACGCGGGCGGTCGGCCCAGTCGGGGAAGGCGGCGCGGGCGCGGTCGACGGCGGCCTGGACCTCGGCGGGCGAGGCGGCCTCGCCCTGCCAGTTGATGTCGCCGGTGGCGGGGTCGGTGGAGTGGAAGGGGGTCATGGTCATCAGATGGGGGCTCAGGTCTTCACCCGCACGACTTCGCCGGCCTTCACCCTGAGGGCGTCGGCGGTGTCGCGGGCGATGGTCACCGTGTCGCCCTCGACGAGGGCGCGCTGGCGAACGGCGCGGAAGTCGCGCACGTGGTCGGTGGAGATCAGGGCCGGCAGCTCGGACTCGACCTCGTCGGCGAGGACGACGGTCAGCCGGCGGGCGTCCCGGACGGTGCGGATGTTGTCGCGGTCGCAGCAGACGGTGGGGCCGGCGTCGAAGATGTCGACGAGGCCGTTGGGGCGGAATCCCTCCGACTCCAGCAGGGCCATCGCCGGCACGCCCTGCGGGTGGACCTTGCCGATCACGGCGCGCGCGGGCTCGGGCAGCAGTTCGATGTAGATCGGGTGGCGGGGGGCGAGGTCGAGGATGAACTGCTTGTCGGTCGACCCCGTCATCCGGTCGGCCTCCTCGAACTCCATCGGAAAGAACTTGTGCGCCACGTGATCCCAGAAGGGGCAGGCGCCGTCGGGGGTGAAGACCCCGCGCAGCTCGGCCAGCACGGACTCGGCGAACAGCTGCGGCTCGGCGCCGATCAGCATGTACCGCGACTGTGACAGCAGACGCCCGGCGCCGCCCTTGCGCCGGTCCGCCTTGAGGAACAGCGAGCCCACCTCGGTCCAGCCGGTGCACTCGTTCACCAGCACCAGGGTCTTCTGGTCGAGCCGGATGCCGAGCGAAGGGCAGGACTGGGTGGTGTTGACGACCCGGAAGGAGAAGAAGGGCCGCTTGAGGCCGACGGCCGCCTTGACCGAGCCGACGCCGTCGACGTCCCCGGTGTCCGACTCCTCCAGCATCAGGGTGTACCAGCGGGCCTGCGGATCGATCGCCCCGGCGAAGCTGTCGCGGCTGAGGTCGAGGCGTTCGGCGAGCTGGTCCGGGTCCTCGGGCAGGCTGGTGAAGCCGGGGCCGGACAGGATGGCCAGCTCCAGCAGGTAATCGAGGTCGGACGGACCGGCGGGGCGGACGACGAGCATGCGGTTACGCGGTCTCCAGGCGGAGCTGTTTGAGTTTGAGGGCGTCGATCTCGCCCGAGGCGACCTTGCACAGGATCAGGGCGGAGAGCTGCGCCCGTTCCACGAAGCTGGCCGGCCAGGCGAACTCCTGGTCGGAGTGGATGTCGCCGCCGACCACGCCGAGGGTGTCGATGTTGGGCAGGCCGGCGGCGTGCAGGTTGTTGCCCTCGCAGACGCCGCCGGAGGGCTTCCAGGCGATCGACTGGCCGAGCAGGGCGCCCGCCTCGCGCACGGCCTCGAACAGGGCGGTCTGACTGGCGTCCATCGGCTTGGGCGGCCGGGTCATGCCGCCGTGGAGCGCCAGGGTCAGGCCGGGGAAGGGGGGCTCGCCGGCCAGCGCCCGCACCTGGTCCTCGATCCACGCCGCGGCGGCGGCGTCGGGGACACGGACGTTGAAGCGCACCACGGCGTTGTCGGCGACGACGTTCAGCGGCCCGCCGCCGGAGATCTTCGCCACATTGACCGTCACGCCCTCGCGCAGGCCGTTGAGGGCGTGCAGGCGGGCGGCCAGGACGGCCGCGCCGGCGACGGCGTTGGCGCCCTCGTGGAAGGCGCGGCCGGCGTGGGCGGCCTTGCCGGTCACCACCAGATGGTAGTTGCCGCTGCCCTTGCGCGCGCCGGCTAGCGTGCCGTCGGGCAGCGACGGCTCGTAGGTCAGGCCGAGGTGGCCGTGGGCGCCCAGCTCGGCCAGCAGGGGCGCGGAGGCGGGCGAGCCGATCTCCTCGTCGGGGCTGAGCAGGACGGTCCAGCCGACGCGCTCCCGCTCGGGGTGGAGTTCGAACGCCTCAAGGGCGGCGAGCAGGACGCTGATCCCGCCCTTCATGTCGGCGATGCCGGGGCCGTTGAGGGCTCCGTCCGGCCGCGTGGTCACGCTCTGGAAGGCGCTCCCGGCGGGGAAGACGGTGTCGTAGTGGCCGGTCAGGACGACCTGGACCGGGGCGTCGGGCCGGGCGGTGATGCGCAGGGCGTCGGCGTGGGCCTCGGCCCGCACCGAGCCGTCGTCGGCGACGGTGGTGGAGCCGGCGGTCGGCACGCGCACGACCTCGGCGGGCAGGCGGCGGGCCTCGGCCTCGAGCAGGTGCAGCACGGCGTCGAGGCCGGCGGCGTTGCGGCTGCCGGAGTTGACGTTCGCCCACTCCACGGCGCGCGCCACGATGGCCGGTCCGCGCGCTGCGACGTGGTCGAGCACGGTCTGGTCGGGAGGCAGAATCCGCATGCGGGCGGACCCTAGCCGTCCCGACCCGAAAGGTGAAGGCGAAGCGGCTTTCGACTCGGGCGGGGCAGGGCTAGGGTGAGCCTTCGATCGAGGGAGGCATTCCAATGACTGACTGGGCCAAGGCGATGAATCCGACATCGCCGCTCGACACTGAAGAAGCCGCCCTGGCGGCCGCCAAGGTAAGCGCCATCGGCATGGTGATCGGCGCGCTGCACCAAGGGGTCGGCGTCTGGTACTCGACCACGCCTGCGGCACAGGAAGCCGCCGCGCGAATGATCGAACAATTCACCGGGCAGGCGCCTGATCCGGCCGCACTCGCCCAGCAGGGACAGTTCGGCCTGATGCTTGGCGTCGGATTGACGTTGTTGCAGCTGATCCTGGCGGCCGTTCAATGGCGGAAGCCGAACAAGGTGCTGCCCATCCTGTTCCTCATTCTGGTGGTTTGGGGCCTTGGCGGCGGGGTGCTGGCGCTTCTCGTTCCCGCAATGGCCGCCGCGCAGCCGATGTGGCTCACGTTTTTTACCATCGTGACCATGTTGATCGCCGGACTCATGCACATCGCGGGCATTCGTGGCTCCAGCGCGTTGGATCGCATCCGGATGGACGCGGCTAACACCTACCAGGACTGAAGCAGCCGTTCAGGCCGATATGGCGGGCCGCGCCGGGTCGCTCCGGCGCGGCCCTTTTTCGTCAGCGGTTCGGGCGGCGGTCCTCGCGCCCTGTGCCCGGCTGGCGGGACTGGCGACGCCAGCGGATCGACAGGCTGGCCTCGCCCTGGCCGCCGACGGTGGAGCTGACGGTCAGGTTGCGCCGCACCTGCCATTCGACGTTCACCGCCGCCCCGCCTTCGCCGCCGCCGATGATCTCGAGGTAGACGTCGTCCGTGATATAGCGGCCGCCGGCGACGGTGAGGCTGGACGCCTCGCCGCCGAAGGACAGGCGGTCGAGCCCGGCCAGCTCGCGCAGGTTGCCGATGACGTCGAAGCCGCCGCCGCCGGCCAGCGCCGCCACGCCCGCCGCCAGCTGGGCCGCCTCGAAGGCCGACAGCTGCGAGGCGGAGCGGCCGAACAGGACCTGGGACAGGATCTCGTCGTCGGGCAGGGCCGGGGTGGAGGTGAGGTCGATCTCGGGGCGGGCGGCGGTGCCGGTGACGCGGATGGTGGCGGTCAGGGCCGGATCGTCGCGGGTGGCGCTGAGGTTCAGGCGGATGTCCTCGGGCCGGGTCGACAGGGTGACCGTGCCGCGATCGTCGAAGACGAAGCGCTTGCCGGCGAAGTCGTAGTCGCCACGCACCACCCGCGCCGTGCCGGTCAGGACCGGCCGGTTGATGGTGCCGCGCACGCGGGCGTCGACGTTCATCTCCACGTTCAGGCCGCGACCCACCACCAGCACGTCGCCGCCCGGGGAGTTCAGGGTCAGGTCGAGGCCGATCTGCAGCCCGCGCGGCCGCGCCTGGACCTCTTCCGGTTCGTCCCCGCCGGGCTTGTTGATCTCGATCACGTCCATGCGGACGATGCCGTTCGACCCCGGCGGATTGGCCTCGATGCGCGCCTCGTCGATGTCCATGCGGCCGCTGAGGGTGATGTTGCCGTCCGCGGCGCGGATCACGGTCAGCGGGCCCGAAGCGCGGGCCTCGGCGATGTCGTTGTCGATGATCCGGAAGCGGTTGAGCAGCAGCTGGAAGCTCGAGCCGGAGCCCTCGGTGAGGCCGAGGCGGCCGTTGCCGGTGACGGAGCCGCCGGTCCCGTCGACGGCGCGGAAAGTCTCGACCACCCCGCTGGCGTCGTCGAAGCGGCTGGCCAGCAGGATGTTCTCCAGCCGGAGGCCCGTGGCGCTGTCGCGGAACGTCCCGTCCCGCAGGTCCAGACGGCCGTTCAGGCGCGGTGCGGCGAGGGTGCCGGCGAGGGTGGCCCGCCCGTCCACCTGCCCCGACAGCGAACGCTCGCCGCCGACGAGCAGGTCCCAGATCGGCTGGATCTGGCCCTGGATCGAGACGTCGCCGGTCATGTCGCGGGTGCGGGCGACGGCCAGTCGCAAGGGGGCCGCCGAGGCCTCGACGGGCAGGGTCACGTCGGCCGAGGCCTGTACGGCGCCGTCGTCGGAGGCGCGGGCCTGGATGCGCAGGCGGTCGTTGACCAGCAGGGCGTTGACCGCCCCGTCGACCGAAAGGGCGCCCGGCGCGTCGATGCTGCGAATGTCGGCGAAGTCCAGGTTGGCCGAGCCTGACAGGTCCTCGCCGGCGCCGCGCAGCGAGAGCCGTCCCGTGACGCGGCCGCGCAGGTCCGGCGCGATCGAGCCCAGCTCCACGCTGGTCAGGGTGGCCTCGACGATCGCGGCCCGCGCATCCTGGCGCAGTTCCCCCAGCAGCACGCCGCCGCCGACGGCGAGATCGACCCGGGCGACCCGGCCGTCGCCGGCGAGGGCGATCACCGCCGGATTGCGGGTGGTGAAGGCGATCTCGCGCACCCGGCCGGCGCCCTCGAGCACCACGGACTGGGCGGCTCCGTCCCGGGAGTAGACCCCCGAGCCGTCGAAGCTGACCGGGGTGGCGCCGCCGACGTCGGCGACGAGGGTGAAGGGCAGCCGCTCGAGGCTGCCGCGGCCGTTCAGTTCGAGGTTGCGGATGACATAGCCCGAGCCGGCCAGGCGGACGTTCTCGCCGCTCACCTGCAGGATGGCCGTTTCCGAGCCGGGGCCGTCGGTGAGACGCACCCGGCCCTCGGCCGATCCGGTGGCGAGGAAGGCGCCCGGGCGGGCGGTGAAGGACAGGTCGGCGCTGGACGGCGTGCGATTGGAGAGGGCGATGGCCCCCTGCGCGGCGATCCCGCCGGCGTCCAGATCGGCCTCGGTCAGGCGGATGCGGTCGCCGCCGAGGAAGAAGTTGCCGCGGGCGTGGGCCGGACCGTAGTTCGAGGCGGCGGTGACGGCGATGCGGCCGTCGGAGGCGTCGGCCCCGCGCCGGAAGCTGAGGATCAGGTCGACGTCGCTCAGCCGCAGGGCGCCGGCCGCGACCTGGCCGAAGGCGGCGCGCAGGTCGGCGCGGGGCTGGGCGAGCGTGCCGGTGAGGGCGCCCTCGCCAGTCATGGCGCCGTCGATCTCCACCGGGCCGACCCCGAACGGGCCGCGGGCGTCCCAGTTCAGCGCCAGCCGCAGCCGGCCGTCGCCCTCGATCAGACCGCGGGCGCCGGCCGAGCCCTGGGCGCCGGTGAGCCGGGCCTGCTCCACCGCCACGCGGCCGTCGTCGAGGGCGCCGGCGATCTGCAGCCGGGGGGTGCGGCCGAGCAGGCGGTCCAGCTCGGCCATGCCGGTTTCGAGGCCGCGCCCGCGGCCGTCGAAGGCCAGCCGCCACGGGGCGCCGGCGCGGGCCGTGGAGGCGGTGATGCGACCCCCGAAGGCGCCGTCCGCCGGGGCGTAGATCTGCGAGGCGTCGGTGATCTGCGCCTCGCCGCGGAAGCCGAAGCCGCCGAGCAGGTTGCGCCCGCCTGTTCCCTCGACCGTGAGGGCCCGGCCGCGCAGGTCCACCTGTTCGAGAAGAATGGCGCCGTTCGCCTGGCGGACCGCCTCGAACTGCAGTCGCGGCGCCGCGCCCAGCAGACCGCCGATGACGCCGGCGGTCGAGCCGCCGGCGGCCGACAGGTCGCCTCCCAGATCCATCCGGCCCCGCTCGACAGCCACGTTCAGCGGCCCGCGCAGCCGGTCGGCGCGGTAGCTGGCGGCCTCGACGCCGCGGACGTCGACCGCGCCGCGGAGCCGCCAGTCGTCGGCGTCCCCGGTGAACACCCCCGCATAGGCGGCGCGGCCCGCGGCGGGGCGGCCGACAAGGCGGCTGAGGGAGGGCGTCGAGACGCTCAACCGGACGCCGTCTGGACTGCTGCGGTCCGACAGCCGGATGAGGCCCCGCGCCGAGGAGTTCAGATTGTCGGCGATCAGCCGCCAGGCCACGCCCTGCAGGCCGTCACGGTCGTGGTCCGGGAGGGTGGCGAAGCCGAAGCGCGCGGTGCGGCCGACGCGCTCCACGAACGGCTGCAGCAGGTCGGAGCCGGAGAAGTCGAAATAGCCGGAGATCCGCGCCTGCTGATCGCCGAAACGGCCCTTGATGGTCAGAGGGGTGAATTCGCCGGTGCGGACCACCGCATCGATCACCTCGCCGTTGACCAGGGCGGTCGCCAGGAAGGGCTGGTCGGGCGAATAGCCCAGGGCGCCCGCGATCGGGCCGCCGCGCGCCTCCTGCGCCCGCAGGTTCAGGCGGGTCTCGGTCAGGTCGCCGCCGAAGGTGGCCGCCAGCCGCAGGAAGTCGCCGGGGCGGCTGTTGCTGCGGGCGAGCACGCGCACGTCCTTGGCTCCCCGGCGCGGCACGTCCGCCGCCCCCTCGAGGTTCCAGCGGCCGTACTCCTTGCTGAACCCCTCCAGCAGCTCGACGTCCGCGGCGAAGCGGTCGATGTCGATGGACAGCGGCTGCGGCCCCGGCGGCGTGGTCGGCGGCTCCACCTCGGGGCGTCGGATCAGGCGGACGAGGTCGGCCTCGACCTCGGTGGCGTGGAAGCGGCGGGTGACCAGCGGCCACCATTCCCAGTCGACCCGGACCTTGCGCGCCTCCAGCCAGACGCCCTTCGCGTCGGTGATGGTGACCCGCTCGATGGTGAAGTCGTCGAACAGGTCGCCGCGCACCCCCTCGACGTTGATCCGGCCGTAACGGCCGATCTTCTTGCCGGTGACGAAGCTCTGCACCAGCTCGCGCCCGGGATCGGAGACGATGTACATCCGCCCGCCGACCAGCACCGCCACCAGCAGGGCCGCGACGATGGCCAGTCCCATGCCGCCGAAGAAGGCGACGGCCTGCAGCAGGGTGCGCTTGCGCTTCGCCTTCGCGGGCGTTTCCGGCGCTTCCGGCGTCTCGGCGGGGGGCGGCGCGTCGGTCAAAACGCCTGTCCGATGCTGACGTAGATCTGGAAGTCGGCGTCGCCCTCGCGGCGATCGAGCGGGAAGGCGACGTCGGCGCGGACCGGGCCGAAGGGCAGGCGGTAGCGCACCCCGAGGCCGGCCCCGTAGCGCAGGTTGTTGAAGTTCGGCGTCTCCTGGAAGCCGATGGCCCCGGCGTCGACGAAGGCCACGGCCTGGAAGTTGCGGCCGATGTCGCGGCGGACCTCGACCGAGGCCTCGAACAGGCTGACCCCGCCGCGCGGGGTGTTGTCCGGCAGGCGCGGCCCGACCCCCTGGTACTCGTAGCCGCGCACCGAACCGCCGCCGCCGGAGTAGAACAGCCGGTCCGACGGCACGTCCAGCTCGTCGGCGCCGACGATCGAGCCGAGCCGCAGACGTCCGGCCAGCACGGTGGTGGCGTTGTCCTGCAGCGGCAGATAGGCGCTGGCCTGGGCCTCGGCGCGGACGAAGGCGGCGCGGGCGTCGCCGCCGACGACCGTCGGCTGGGCCGAGCCGGACAGCCGCCAGCCGGTGGTCGGATCCAGCGGATCGTCCGAGCGGTCGAGCCAGGCGCTGCCGCGGCCTGTGAGGATCACCAGATCGCGCTCGAAATTGATCGGGGCCTGGGTGACCGGGTCGAAGCGGTTCTCGTCGTAGCGTCCGGCGTCCAGGCCGACGCCGTAGCTGAACCAGGAGGTCTTGCCGAGGCGCTGGCGCAGGTCGGCGGCGAGGGCGACGGCGGTCCGGCGGTAGGCGTCGGTGTCCTCATTGAGCACCGCCCCCGACAGCTCAAGGGTGCGCCCTGGCCGGCGCCAGTGCGGCAGGCTGAGGCTGGCGCCGAGCCGGCTGTCGATGTTCGCCGCCCGCGCTTCCCAGACCAGGGTGTCGGCCCGGCCGAAGCGATTGTGCCAGGTCCAGATCAGGTCGAGACCCGACCCCTCGGCGGTGGAGAAGGTCGCCCCCGCCTCCAGGATCCGGCGCGGACGGTCGGTCAGGGTCACGACCACGGGGCGGTTGCCGTCGGACTGCGTCTGGTCGGCCGGAGCGAGGGCGACGCCGACCCCGTCGTAGACGCCGGTTTCCAGCAGACGGCGCTCCAGCTCGGCCACGTCGTCCGGGTCGTAGACCTCGCCCTCGGACCAGGGCGCGAGGCCGGCGACCCAGTCGGGATTGGTGGGGCCGCGGGTCTCCAGCCGCACGCCGTCCAGCCGCACCAGCGGACCGGCGGCGATGTTGTAGGTCGGCTGCACGGTGAAGGTGGCGTGGTCGACCACCACCCGGCGCGGCTCGGCCCGGGCGTCGGCGTGTCCGCGGCGGGTGAGGCCGGCGACGATCCGGCCCTCGGCGGCGATCACGTCGACCGCGCGGCCGGGATCGCCGGCCTTCAGCTCCAGGCCGGCGCTGACCTCGGCGGCGGTGTCCGGGCTCGGGGCGGGCGCAACCCAGTTGATCGCCGGCGGCGTCAGCTCGAAGCGGGGTCCGGGGACCACGTCGACGATGGCGACCGGGGTTTCCTCGCCCTCCACCACGTCCTCGAGCACCGGCTGGTAGTAGCCCTCCGACCGGAGCAGGGCCTCGGCCGCCTCCAGGGCGCCGCGGGCGCGCCGGCGGGCCTCGAAGCGGTTGGCCGGGGGATTGTCGACCTCGCCGACCGCGCGTTCGAGCTGGGCGCGCAGCTCGGCGTCGAGCTCGCCGCGAATGCGCGCGCGCGGATCCGCCGCGGCGCCCGTGGCGAAGGCGAGCCCGGCCACGCTGAAGAGAAACAGGGCGGGCCGTGACGTCAAACTCGAACCTTTATCAGCGGGCGGACCGCCCTTCGTTCCGGACGGCGCTCCCCCGCCGCCGATGTCGCCCGGAGGCGGGATCAGTAGAAGAGCGTCTCGCTCTCCGGCTGGACGGACTGTTCGGAGCTCCGCTGGTCGGCCGGGAGGGTCGACGGGTCGACCGGCGGCGGCGTCTCCGCGGGCGCCGTGGCGGCCGCGTCAGCGGCGCTGTCCTCGACGGCCGGCGCGACCGGCGCCTCGACCGGCGGCTGGTAGGTCTCGACGTCCTCGTCGGCGTAGGGATCCTCGCAACCGGCGAGCGCCAGCGCGCCGGCGGCGGCCACGAGAGCAAGAAGTCGGTTCATCGGTGAGATCTCCCCCGGGGTCGGGCCTTGCAACGCACGACCGCCGCGGCTGTTCCGAGGCGGTTCCTACCGCCGCACTCATCACCCCCGGCGTCAACGGTCAAGCTGTCTTGCGTCGTCGCCGCCCTGGCTGACAACCAATCGTTTTGCATTTCGGGTGCACGCTCGGGGCGGGGAGATCGTCGCATGACCGAAACCGCCTACGCCATGGTCGCGCAGGTGCGCCGACGGGAGCTCAGGACCCGTCTTGCGCTGGCCGCCTTCATCGCCGCGACCGGATGGTTCGTCGCACCCGGCGTGTGGCCGGTCGTCTGGCTTGCGGCGGTGCTGGCCAGCCAGGTCGTCGACGGGCGGGTCTTCGGCCGCTTCCTGCGTCATCCGGAGAAAGAACCAGGGCGGCGCGAGGTGGCGCTCGCCTGCGCTGTCACCGCCGGCTGCGTCGCCATCTACTCGGGCATGGCCGGCTACCTGTGGTTCGCCGGCGGCGACGTCGGTCGCGTCTTCGCCCTTATCCAGGTGGCGGGCGGGCTTCTGCATGTCAGCCTGCACATGCACCGGGCGCGACCGGTGCTGATCGCCGCCGTGGCCACGCACGGCGCCTACTTCCTCGGCCTGCCGGTGATCAGCGCCATCACCGAAGCGCGCTGGCAGGAGCTGCTGATCTCGATCGGCTGCCTGCTCTACATGAGCCACCTGGTCGTGGCGGTGCGGCAGAGCAACCTGACCACCGGCCTGCTGCAGTCGGCCCGCGACGTCGCCCGGGAGGCCCAGCACAAGGCCGAGGTGGCCAGCGCCGCCAAGTCGGACTTCCTGGCGGTGATCAGCCACGAAATCCGCACGCCCATGAATGCCGTGATCTCGGCCGCCAACCTGCTGCGCCGCACCGAGCTGAGCCCGGCCCAGCGGGAGCATGTGGCCATGCTCACCGACGCCGGGGACGTGCTGATGGGTCTGCTCAACGACGTGCTCGACTTCTCGAAGATCGAGGCCGGCAAGATGGAGCTGGAGAGCGCCGTCATGGACGTGCGCGAGCGGCTGACCGCCCTGTGCCGGCTGTGGGAGCCGCGGGCGACGGCGGCGGGTGTGCGGCTGGCGATGGAGGTTGATGACGCGGTTCCGCAGGCCGTGCGGACCGATCCGCTGCGCTTCCAGCAGATCCTGTTCAACCTGATGTCGAATGCGGTCAAGTTCACCGGCGAGGGCGAAATCCGCCTGCGGGCGAGCTGGAGCGACGGCCGCCTGTCGGTGGCGGTCAGCGACACCGGCTGCGGCATCCCGGCCGACCGGCTGCCGCACATGTTCAACAGCTTCGAGCAAGCCGACGCCGGCACCACCCGCCGCTACGGCGGCACCGGCCTCGGTCTGTCGATCAGCCGCAAGCTGGCCCGCATCATGGGCGGCGAGCTGACGGTCGACAGCCGCGAGGGGGTCGGGTCCACCTTCACCCTCGTGCTGCCGCTGGAGGTGGCCGCCGTCGCCGCCGTCTCGCCTGGCGCGGGGGCGGACGAGGAGGCGGGGCTGCGGGGGCGGTCGATCCTCGCCGCCGACGACCATGAGGTGAACCGCCGCATCCTCGCCCTGCTGCTCGAGCCGCACGGCTGCCGTCTGACCCTGGTGTGCAACGGCGCGGAGGCTGTCGAGGCAGCCCGGCTGGAACGATTCGACGCCGTGCTGATGGACATGCAGATGCCGGTCATGGACGGGCTGGAGGCGTCCCGGCGCATCCGGGCCGGCGGGCCGAACGCGCAGACGCCGATCGTCGCCCTGACCGCCAACGCCCTCGACACCCACAAGTCGGCCTGGGACGGGATCGGCGTGGCGGCCTTCCTGACCAAGCCGATCGATCCCGCGCGGCTGGCCGTCGCCCTGGTGCAGGCCTGCGGGGGCGAGCGGGAGCCGGCGGCGGAGGCGGCGGCCTGAGCTCAGCGCCAGGCGGCGAGGGCCTGCGCCAGCGACAGCGGCTCGGGATGCGGCGGCGGAACGGGCCGCGCCCCGTCGAAACGCGGCGCCGGGGCCGGCTGCACGATCCCGGCTTCGGAGAACGTCCCGCGGGCGCGGTTGTGCGGATGGCCGGGCGCTTCGCCCAGATCCAGCACCGGGGTGACGCAGGCGTCCGTCCCGGCGAAGTGCGCGGCCCAGGCGTCGCGGTCGCGGGTTGCGAACAGGCGCTCGAAGCGGCGGTGCAGCTCCGGCCACAGGCCCGTGTCATATTGCGGGGCGTCGGCCGCCGGGATGTCCAGCCCGGCGAGGAGGGCGGCGTAGAACTGCGGCTCCAGCGCCCCCACGGCCACATGCCGGCCGTCGCGGCAGGCGTAGCAGCGGTAGAAGGGCGCGCCCCCGTCCAGCAGGTTGCCGCCGCGCGCGTCGCGCCACAGGCCGCGCGCGCGCAGGGCGTGGAACAGGGCGGTGAGCAGGGCCGACCCGTCGGTCATGGCCGCGTCCACCACCCGGCCGCGACCGGTGGTCCGGGCCTCGAGCAGGGCGGCCAGCACCCCGGTGAGGAGGAACATCGCGCCGCCGCCGTAGTCGCCCACGAGGTTGAGCGGCGGCCGGGGCGGCCGGTCGGGCTCCCCCATCGCATGCAGGGCCCCGGACAGGGCGATGTAGTTGAGGTCGTGGCCGACCTCCCCGGCCAGCGGGCCCGACTGCCCCCAGCCGGTCACCCGTCCGTAGACCAGCCGCGGGTTGCGCGCCTGCAGCTCGGCGGGGCCCAGCCCCAGGCGCTCCATCACCCCGGGCCGGAAGCCCTCGATCACCGCATCGGCGTTGGCGGCGAGCTCGAGCACCCGGGCCCGATCCTCCGGATCCTTGAGGTTGACCTCGACCGCCGGCCGGCCGCGATGCAGCACCTCGCCGCCGACCTCGGCGAAGGCCGCCGCGCCGGCCGCCGCGCTGCGCGTCAGCCGCAGCACCCCGGCGCCCATGTCCGCCAGCGCCATGCCGGCGAAGGTCACCGGCCCAAGGCCGTCGAACTCGAGGATGCGGACGCCGGAGAGGGGGTTCATGCGATCTGGGTAACGGCTCCGCCGTCCGCCGTCGAGCGACCGCGCTTGACCCCTGCGCCGTCCTGTCGGAGAAGGCCCCCCAACGGCCCGCCCCGCGGGCCTGCGCGATGCGCCCCTAGCTCAGCTGGTTAGAGCACCTGACTTTTAATCAGGGGGTCCTGGGTTCGAGTCCCAGGGGGCGTACCACCGCCGCCGTGGTTATTGCGCCGCTTTATTCACTTGCCGAACATCACCGGACCCGCGTGGCTTCTGCGAGGTCGCGCGTTTGGCTTTCCACCTCCTCCGGCCATCTGGGTTCCGCCGTTGTTCTTGCCTTGGTTGACGACGGCGGCAGGGCACCGCCATGGTCGACGCCCCCGACTGGTACGCGAAGCCGCTGGCCGGCTTTCCGGCCGGCTACCGGATGGGCGTGATCTGCCGGCTCTGCCGGAATGAACGGACGGGGTCTTCCTCCTCGAACGGATGCCGGCAGGAGCCACCGTCGTCGACGTCGCCGCCCGCGCCCGCTGCACCCGTGTCATCCGCGATCCGCTGATCAGCGCGCCCGGCCGCCCTGCGGTGGCTCGGCCGAGGCCTGATCGCGGGCCACCGAGCGGGGCTGGCGGGGCTGGCTCCACCGGCCCGGAGTGCCAGTCGCAGCATCATTCACGCGAGGTCTAGCCTCTGGCTGCCCCTCACGGCTTCGGAGGAATAGTAGCCCATTCGTGCTCCGATATCCGGTGCATCACTCCGAGGAAGCTGACGGCTCCGCCCTTCGGATTGGACACCTTGAGACGCAGAGGCTTACCGGGGCTGATTGCCCCCCCCAGAGGAGCAACGAAACGGGCATTGACGGTTCGGCCGTCGGTCAAGGCAAGCCCCGGGTTCCACCCCATCCGGCACGGCTCGCCCGTCCCGATCGTGACCGCCAACTCCTCCTCATCCGCAGCCTGAGTCAGGACCAGCACCGCCGGGTCTGGCTCGAGGAGGTGCGACGCAGCAACGCAGATTTCCAACTGGCTCACAGACCGGCTGGTTACCTGAAAGGTGAGGTTAGAAAAGCCAACGTGCTGCGGTGTGAAGGTGCTCAGCCCCTGCACCAAGTTCACCATCTGCTGAATCACCGCCTCGATTCCGTTGGCGAACATGTCGAGGTATAGGTTCTGCAGCAGAAGGGGCGGCATGGGTGTGCCGTCCACGCGCACGGGGACAATCCGCGTCCGACCTTGCGTCGACTGATAGAGCGCGTTTTGCCATTCCAGCTCGACCATCTTGCTCTTCAAACTGGCCGCTGAAACAAAGAAGAAGACGAACTCTGGGGCGGCTAGCCCCCTGTTCATCTGCTGGATAATCCCGTCGCCAGGCTTGATGGACCAGCTATCGTAAAAGACCGCCTCTTGACCAAAGATCGCGGCGAGCCGCATCGCTACAGGTTCCACGACAGGCTTATCTGCATGGGTGTGAGACAGGAAAATAACCATCCCATCACTATAGCCGCCCCACATCACAGGCCAAAATCCGGAGCCCGGGTTCTCAGAGAGGCACCTCTCGCCGGTATCCCGCTGGATCAGGAGGGCCAGCAGGTCGCCGCGGCCGCGCAGCCCCGGCACCATGGCCAGAATCCCCGCCTGCCACGCCTCCGGGATGACGGCCTCCCCCTGCTCGGGGAGGCCTCGCACCGAGGAGCAGCGCAGCAGCTGGTCCGCTGGCGGGCCTCAAGGGTTCGTGATTTGCCGGTGTCGCGGCTCGTCCACAGGCCCATCCCTGCGTTCGAGACGATTCGGAAAGAAAGTGATCGTCAATCCCGTTGACCGATCGCTAGCCATCTTGTCCCCTATAGGACGAACAGCGCCGGCCCCCTAGCCGACGCTGTTCCTTCGATCCAACAGCCCCCTTCCAGAAGGGGCCGATCAGGGGTCGATGCTTTCTCTGCGGCTCCGGCGGGTTCCACCCCGTCGGGGCCGTTTCGCCTTACAAGGCGTAACCCGCGGGCGGCCCGGTTCGCAAGCCGCAAACAGATCACAGCCCCGTGGTGAGCGGGGAAAATTCGCTAGCCGCCTCATCGTCCGGGCCGCGGACACCAGCTGGGCCAGCCGGCCGGCAGGTCCATGCTGTCGCGTTCGGCCCACCGGCACAGGTGCCGATGTCGCCGCCTTCCTCGGCGGGCGTGAGGATTCCCGGCGCTGACGCCGGGTCGACTGGGGATGCGGCGGCCGGCCCGGAACAGGGCGGGGACGGAGGGGTTCACCTGAGAGGCAACAGGGAGCCCGTCATGCCGCACCAGAACGTCGATTCCTCCACCGCCACCGCCCAGAACGCCGCCACCGATCCGGTGGGGCCGGGCGACCAGACCGCCGCCGGCGGCGAGTCGCGTCGCCCCGAACCGCACAGCTACGCCGCCGCCGACGTGGCGGAGTCCACCCTCGCACCGCCGGCGGCGGGCGAAGTGGCGGACTATATGGACGAGGGCGACGCCCTCGACGCCGACGACGTCCAGCTGGGCGGCACCAACCGCAACCGCCCGCGCAACACCGACGCCGACACCGGCCAGGGCCCGAAGACCCGGGCGGGAAACCAGCAGCGTCTGAAGACCGGCTCCGCCGACGGCGTCTGAGCGCGGCGGCGCGCCGCGCTTCCGCTGCGCGCCGGCGCGTGGTTCAGTGCGGCATGCGCCGCCTGATCCTGCTTCTGCCCGTCTGCGCTCTCGCCGCCTGCAATGCCGGCGGCTCGGCGATGCAGGGCGGCCGCGACTTCGGCGCCGGGCTCGGCGCCGCGGTCACGGCGCCGCTGGACGACCTCAACCTGCGCCGGGAGGAAATCCCCACTGTGCTGCTGCAGGCGGAGGCCAATCCCTATGACCTGCGCAACCTGACCCAGTGCAGCACCATCGCCGCGGAACTGGCGCGGCTGGACGAGGCGCTCGGTCCCGACACCGACGAGCCGCCGGCGCCCGACGGCTCCTACATGAGCGAACGGGCGGCGGACGCCGCGTCCTCGGCCGCGCTCGACGCGATCCGCGACACCACCACGGACTTCATCCCGGGACGAAGCTGGATCCGGCGGCTCAGCGGCGCCGAACAGCACAGCCGGCACGTGCAGGCCGCGATCCAGGCCGGACGCATGCGCCGGGCCTTCCTGAAGGGCGTCGGCATTCAGCGGAACTGCGCCCCGCCGGCCGCGCCGCGGTGGTTCAGGCCGGCGCGGCGGTGAGGGATGAGGGATGAGGGACTAGGGACTAGGGACTAGGGACTAGGGACTAGGGGACCAGGAGTTGGGATGATTGCGCTGGGAGCGCATGCGCCTGGCGTCCGGGTGCGCCCCTTGTCCGGTGCTAATCCCCAATCCCTGATCCCCTAGTCCCTAGTCCCTCATCCCCCGCCGTTCGACACGTGCCGCGCGTGGAAATCGCGGCGGAAGGCCTCGAACCGCCCTTCCGCAATCGCCGCGCGCATGGTGGCGGTCAGGGCCTGGAAGAAGGCGATGTTGTGCCAGCTGAGCAGCACCTTGCCGAGGATTTCATCCGTTCGGACAAGATGATGCAGGTAAGCTTTTGAATAGTCACGAGAGGCGGGGCAGGGGACCTCTGGGTCCAGCGGGTCCTGGTCCTCCGCGAAGCGGGCGTTCTTGAGGTTGATCGGCCCGGCCCAGGTCCAGGCCTGGCCGTGCCGTCCGGCCCGGGTCGGCAGGACGCAGTCGAACATGTCGACGCCGCGCCACACCGCCTCGACCAGATCCACCGGCTTGCCGACGCCCATCAGATAGCGCGGCCGGTCGGCGGGCAGCATCTCCGGGGCGTAGTCCAGCACCTCGCACATGGCCGCGTGACCTTCCCCGACGGCGAGTCCGCCGATGGCGTAGCCGTCGAAGCCGATCTCCTGCAGGCGGTCCGAGCTCTCGCGGCGCAGGTGCTCGAAGGTCGAGCCCTGCTGGATGCCGAACAGGGCCTGGGCGTCGCGGGCGCCGAAGGCGGCCTTGGAGCGCTTCGCCCACCGCGCCGACAGCTCCATGCCCTCGCGCGCCCGGCTCTCCTCGGCCGGCCAGGCGACGCACTCGTCCAGCTGCATGACGATGTCCGACCCCAGCCGGTCGGCCTGGATCTCGATCGAGCGCTCCGGGGTCAGGACATGCTTCGAGCCGTCGACGTGGCTGGAGAAGGTCACCGCCTCCTCGGTCAGCTTGGAGATGCCCGACAGGGACATCACCTGGAAGCCGCCGGAGTCGGTGAGGATCGGCCGGTCCCAGCGCATGAAGCGGTGCAGCCCGCCCAGCCGCTCCATCCGCTCGGGCCCGGGGCGCAGCATCAGGTGGTAGGTGTTGCCCAGCAGGATGTCGGCGCCGGTGTCGCGGACCTGGTCGACGGTCAGGGCCTTCACGGTTGCGGCGGTGCCGACCGGCATGAAGGCGGGGGTGCGGATGTCGCCGCGGGGGGTCTTCAGGACGCCTGTGCGGGCGCGGCCGTCGGTGGCGGCGATGTCGAAGGGGAAGGTCATCAGGCGGCGCTCAGGCGTTGGAGGGCGTCGGCGCGGGCCAGATCCTTGGGGCGGCCGAACAGCCGGGCGGTGGCGATCTGGTCGGGCACATCCGGGATGTAGAGCGTGCCGCCGTCCACCGCCACCGGCAGGCGGCTGGTGAAGGCGACCGGGCGCCAGTCCGGACCGGTGCGGACCTCCAGGCCGGCCATGATCTCGATCGGCACGGCCCGGCCCTCGGTGCGGGCGTAAACGCGGGAACGGAACTGGCCCTCGCCGGGATCGGTGACGATCCGGGCGCCCACCACCCCGGCCAACCGTCGGACATCGCCGGGGCTGGCGAGAACATCAATGTCGGGCACCCGCCAGTCCGTCAGCCCGATCAACGCCATGGCCGCGCCGCCGAACACCCACCATGGATCGCGGACATCGGCTTCGATCGCCGCAGCGGCCAGGCCGTCGAGCGCGGCGACGAGATCGCCCGGGAGCGTCTCCCTCATTCCGCCGCCCGGAACAGCAGCGAGCCGTCGCCATAGGAATAGAACCGGTACCCGTTCGCCACCGCATGGGCGTAGGCGGCCTTCATCGTCTCCAGCCCGGCGAAGGCCGAGACCAGCATGAACAGGGTCGACTTCGGCAGGTGGAAGTTGGTCATCAGCACGTCGGCGGCGCGGAAGCGGTAGCCGGGGGTGATGAAGATCGCCGTGTCGCCGTGGAACGGCCGCACCACGCCGTCCTCTCCCGTGGCGCTCTCCAGCAGCCGCAGCGAGGTGGTGCCGACGCAGACGATCCGGCCCCCGGCGGCGCGGGCGGCGTTCAGGGCCGCGGCGGTCTCCTTGGAGACCTCGCCCCATTCGCTGTGCATCCGGTGGTCGGCCGTGTCGTCCGCCTTGACCGGCAGGAAGGTGCCGGCGCCGACGTGCAGGGTCACCGCATGGGTCGAGACGCCGCGGGCGCGGATAGCCTCCAGCAGGGCGGGGGTGAAGTGGAGGCCGGCGGTCGGCGCCGCGACCGAGCCGTCGTGCTCGGCGAAGACGGTCTGGTAGTCCGAACGGTCGCGGTCGTCCTCCGGCCGCTTCGCCGCGATGTAGGGCGGCAGGGGCATCACCCCGACGTCGCGGACGGCGTCGTCCAACGCCGGCCCGGACAGGTCGAAGCGCAGGGTCACCAGTCCATCCTCGCCGCGCCCCTCCACCGTCGCGTCGAGCCGGCCGAGCTCACAGCCGCCGTCCCCGGCGGCCCCGAAGCGGATGCGGTCCCCGGCCTTGATGCGCTTGCCGGGCTTCATGAAGGCCGACCAGACGTCCGGCGCGTCGCGGTGGTGCAGGGTCGCCTCGACGGCGACGCTCAGGGTCTCGCCCTCCGGGCCGGACCGCTGACGGACGCCGGACAGGCGGGCGGGGATGACCCGGGTGTCGTTGAACACCAGCGCGTCCCCCGGGCGGAGGAAATCGGGCAGATCGCGCACGATCCGGTCCTCGACCCCGTCGTCCCGGACGACCAGCAGCCGGGCGCTGTCCCGCGGCTCGGCCGGGCGCAGCGCGATCCGGTCTTCCGGCAGGTCGAAGTCGAAATCGGCGGTCCTCATCGCGCGGGCAGAGGCCACGCGGGCGGCGCCCGGTCAAGGGCGGGCAGGCCGCGACTTAAGGACGAATTCAGAGCTTATGGCAAAGCTTGGGCGGCGGTTGTGCAGGCGGTGACGAACGTGACCCTGAGCTTCGGTGCAGCGTGGGACCGCCTTCGCCGGCCCATCTGGCTGTATGACCCGCAAACGGGTCGCAAACCCTACCCCAATCCGGCCGCCCTGGCCCTCTGGGCCGCCGACAGCCGCGAGGAATTCCTGGCGCGCGACTTCTCCGCGCGATCGCCGGCGATGAAGGCCCGGATCCGCCGGCTCGTCGAGCTCACGGCCGGAGGAGCGACCGTCAGCGAGCGCTGGACCTTCTTCCCGCACGACCAGCCGGTGACGACGCAGGCGACGATCTCCGCCTTCCGGACGGACGCCGGCGAGGATCTTCTGCTGTTCGAGGCGGCGCCGGAGGAGATCGCGGCGGAGGAGCGCCGCTCCGTCGAGGCCCTGCGGCACGCCTCGGCGATGATCAGCCTGTTCGACGACGACGGCCGCCGCCTGTTCGCCAATCCGGCGGCCTACGCCGCGTACGGCGGCGAGGAGGGCGACTTCGCCTCCCGCTTCGCCGACCCGGCGGCGGGTGCGGAAATGCTGGCCGGCGCGCGGACCACGGCCGTTTCCTGTCTTCATGCGGTGACCACCAGCGCGGGCGCGCGCTGGCATCACATGGACGCCCGGCCGGTTCCCGATCCCGTCACCGGCCGCACCTGCGTCCTGCTCAACGAGCAGGACGTCACCGACCGGGTGGAGGCCGAGATCGCCCGCAGCGCCGCGGAGCAGAAGGCGGCGATGTCGGACGCGCGGCAGCGGTTCCTCACCGAGATGTCCCACGAGCTGCGGACGCCGCTCAACGCCGTGATCGGCTTCTCCGGCCTGCTCGCCGACGCGGGCCTTGACGCCGGCCGCACCGACCAGGCGCGACGGATCCACGCCGCGGGGCTGAGGCTCCTCGAGGTCGTCAACCAGATGATCGCGAGCCCGCCGCATTCGCACCCTCGACGGTCCGGCCGCCGCCGTTCCGATCATCGCCGTCACCGCCAACACGCTGGAGGAACAGGTGGCGACCTATTTCGAGTGCGGGATGAACGACTGCGTGGCGAAGCCGGTCAATATGGCCGAACTGGTGAGCAAGGTCTTCCAGTGGGGCGGGAGCGGCTGGCGCCAGAGTCTCGCCCTGACGGGCGTTTTCCCGTGCGGGTCGCCCTCGGCCTGTTGAACCGGAGCCGGCCCACAAGGGTTGGAGGGGGATGCGATCGCCCGACCTCCTCCCTTCCATCCTCATCGGCGCCGTCGCCAGCGCCCGCTCGATGACCCCGATGGCGGCGCTGGCCGCCGCCCATGTCGCCGGGCGCAGGACGCCGGGGCGGCTACGGCTGCTGACCCATCCCCTGTTCACCGCCGGGGCCCTGGCCATGGGGGTCGGCGAACTGTTCGGCGACAAGATGAAGTCGGCGCCCGACCGGACGGTGTTCCTCGGCCTGCTGGCGCGGGTGATGAGCGCCGGGATTGCGGGCGGGGCGCTGGCGCCGCGCGGCCGGGAGCGGGCGGGCGCCGGCCTGGCGGTGGCCGCCGCCGCGCCGCTGGCCTACGCCACCCTCGCCGCGCGCAAGCGGGCGATGCGGCGCATCGGCCAGACCAAGAGCGGCCTGATCGAGGATGCGCTGGTGGTGGCGGCGGGATTCGGCGTGGTGGCCTGGGCGCTGCGCCGACGCTGAGGCCCCGGCGCGTTGACCCGCGGCTCCGGACGCGTCAAAGCCCCACCCATGCTGCAGAACCTCGAACACCTCGCGCGCGACGCCCGGTCGTGGCCGTTTGAACAGGCCCGCAACCTTCTGAACCACGTGCTGAAGAAGCGCCTGTCCGACGCCGAGCGCGACGCGGCGAAGCTGCTGATCGACGCCGGCAAGGCGGACGAGGCGCTGGCGACCTTCGAGGCCCTGCGCAAGCCCGTGGTGCTGGAGACCGGCTACGGGCCGTCAGGCCTGCCGCACATGGGCACCTTCGGCGAGGTGGCGCGCACGACCATGGTGCGCAACGCCTTCCGCGCCCTGACCGGCGACCACTGGCCGACCCGGCTGGTGGCCTTCTCGGACGACATGGACGGCCTCCGGAAGGTTCCCGACGGCATCCCCAACCCCGACATGCTGCGCGAGGACCTGCACAAGCCCCTGACCGTGGTGCGCGACCCGTTCGGGACGCACGACAGCTTCGGGGCCCACAACAACGCCCGGCTGCGGGCCTTCCTCGACAGCTTCGGCTTCGACTACGAATTCCTGTCCTCCACCGAGCAGTATCGCTCGGGCCGGTTCGACGAGGTGCTGCTGCGCCTGCTGGAGCGGTTCGACGCGGTCCAGGCCATCATGCTGCCGACGCTCGGCGAGGAGCGGCGGGCGACCTATTCGCCGTTCCTGCCGATCAGCCCGGTCACCGGCCACGTCCTGCAGGTGCCGACGCTGGAGCGGAACGTGGCCAGGGGCACGATCGTGTTCGACGACCCGGCCGGCGGGCGCACCGAGGTCCCGGTCACCGGCGGGCATGTGAAGCTGCAGTGGAAGCCCGACTGGGCCATGCGCTGGACGGCGCTGGACGTCGATTACGAGATGTCGGGCAAGGACCTGATCGAGAGCGTGCGCGAAAGCTCCAAGGTCTGCCGGGCGCTGGGCGGGGTGCCGCCGGAGGGCTTCAACTACGAGCTCTTCCTCGACATCGAGGGCAAGAAGATCTCCAAGTCCAAGGGCAACGGCCTGACCATGGAGGAGTGGCTGCGCTACGGCACGCCGGAGAGCCTGTCGTGGTACATGTTCCAGTCGCCGAAGTCGGCCAAGAGCCTGCACTTCAACGTCATTCCGCGGGCCATCGACGACTATCTGGCCTTCATCGAGGCCTACAAGACCCAGGAGCCGGCCAGGCGCATCGACAACGCCGTCTGGTCGATCCACGCCGGATCGCCGCCGGACCACACCTCGCCGGTGTCCTTCGCCCTGCTGCTGAACCTCGTCGGCGTCGCCAACGCCTCCAACAAGGATCAACTGTGGGCCTATTTCGCCCGCTACCTCCCGGAAGCGACGCCGGAGAACGAGCCGCTGCTGGACCGGCTGATGGACCGGGCGCTGAACTACTACGAGGACTTCGTGAAGCCCACGAAGGCCTACCGCCTGCCGGACGCGAAGGAGAAGGCGGCGCTGGAGGATCTGGCGGGACGGCTGAAGGCGCTGCCCCCGGACACGACCGACGGCGAGACGATCCAGAACGAGGTCTATGCGGTCGGCAAGGAGCACGGCTTCGAGCCGCTGCGGGCCTGGTTCCAGGCGCTCTACGAGGTGCTGCTGGGCCAGTCGCAGGGGCCCCGCTTCGGCTCGTTCGCGGCGATCTACGGCCTGCCGAAGACGATCGAACTGATCGAGGCCGGGGCGCGGGGAGAACTGGCGGGCTGAAGCGCGCAATGTGCGGTGACGGACATGAACGCCGCATAACCGCTTCGCTCCGGGAGCCTTCAGACTGATCGGCGCATTCTCCTGCTCATCGACCAACTCGATGACAGGAGCAGAGCCATGTCGACCAGGAACAACAAGCTGACCGTCGCCCTCGCCGCCGCCGCCACCCTCGGAATGCTGGCCCCGGCCGCCCTTCCGACCGCGGCCGCGGCCCAACAGGCCAACGGCATCACCAACTGCGACGCCCCCGGCGGCCGCCAGCGCACCGGCGCCGTGATCGGCGGCGTGCTCGGCGCCCTGGCCGGCAGCCAGGTTTCGGACAACGAGCGGACGCTCGGGGCCGTGGCGGGCGCCGCCGCCGGCGCCGCCGCGGGCTCCTACATCGGCTGCAACCAGCAGCGCGCCCGCGCGGCCAGCGTCCAGGGATCGGCCCAGTACCGCGCGACCTCCAACCTGCGCATCCGGTCGGGCCCGGGTACGGGTTACCGTCAGGTCGGCAGCCTGTCGGCCGGCCAGCCGTTCTCGGCCATCGGCTCGCAAGGCGAGTGGGTCCAGATCGCCGGCGGCGGCTGGGTCAACGCCAACTACGTCAGCGCCTACTGACCGGCGTCGGCCAGCGAACGGGGCCGCCCTCCGGGGCGGCCCTTTTCGCGTCCGCTACTGACTGACCCAGAGGATGCGGCCCATCCACAGGATGTCGCGGCGCGGGATCACCCGCGGCTCGTAGGCCGGATTGACCGAGGCCAGGGTCACCGCCCGGGTGGTCAGGCCCGAAACCTCCTTGGCCAGGGTCTCGCCGCCGGTGGTGCGGACGACGACCCGGTCCCCCTTGCGGACGTCCGAGGCCTCGCGGTCGACGATGACCTTGTCGCCCTCGCGGTACACCGGCGCCATGGAGTCGCCGGTGATGCGCAGGCTGAGCAGGGTGTCGCGCGGGCGGGGCAGCTCGGTCTGCTCCCAGCCGTCGCCCGTGGGCAGGCCGGCGTCGTCGAAGAAGCCGTCCTGGCCGGCCTGGGCCATGCCCAGCAGCGGGATGACCGCCGGCCGCTCCGCGGCGTCGCGGGCGAGGGCCGCGAACTCCGCCAGCGACACGCCGGTGGCCTCCAGCACCCGCGTCAGGCTCTCGGTCGAGGGCCAGCGGGGACGGGGCGGATCGCCGGGTCCGAAGCGCTTGGACGGGTTGAAGGCGGTGGCGTCCAGCCCGGCGCGACGCGCCAGCCCCGAGGCGCTCAGCCCCTCGCGGCGCGCGAGCTGGTCGACGGCGTTCCAGAGCTGGGCGTGCGACAGGGGCATGGGCGGAGCGGCGAATCGGTGGACGATAGGAATATCCGCCTAACGCCTGCCGCGGTCAACGCCGCCGACTATTCCAGCCCCGCCGCCTTCCGGTCCTGCCAGGCCCGGAAGGTCCCGACGGCGATGCTGATCAGCACGCCGTAGCCGGCGAGATTGATGGCGGCGTAGAAGGCGGCAAGCGGGGGGCGGAGATCGACCAGCGTCAGGATGTGGCTCATCACCACGAGCGACTGGAAGCCGCAGGCCCACACGGGCCAGCTCCGGCGACTCTTCCAGGCCAGGGCGACGCAGACGCCCAGAAAGACCGCGTCCACGGCGAGCACCCCCCACTGAACCCCGCTCAGGGCGCCGCCGTCGTGGATCAGCAGGGTCGTGAACACCCCCAGCAGAAAGGCTCCGGCCCCGAGCCGCTCCGGCTCGTCGCCCTTCAGAAAGGCGAAAGCCCCGACCAGCGCCGCGACGGCGAAACCGATCTGGGAGAGGAGGGTGTCGAGCATGGCCGCCGCTACAGGTGCGGCCCGGGCGGTTCGGCGAGCCGCGCCGCCCGCCGCTCTTGCCACGCCCACCAGGTGCCGACCGCCAGGGCGATGAGGAGCCCGTAGTTCGACATGTTTATCACCGCGGCGGCTGCCACAGCGGGCGGTCGCAGGCTAGCCACAACAAGCAGGTGGGAAGTGACGATCAGAGCTTGAAAGCTCGCCGCCCACACGGGCCACGCTCGACGACTGTGCCACGCGATTCCGAGAAAGACAGCAAGAAGAATGACCTCGATTGCCATCATACCCCAGCGAGGGAGGTTCGGGGTGATGTCGCCTCTTATCATGGTCGTCGCGAGAACGACCATCGCGTAGGCCGCGGCTCCCATCCGCTCAGGCTCATCACCCTTCCAGAAGGCGAAGGTGACTGTAAGCACGGCGGCCGTGAGTACAGCCAAGGCGTAGCCATCGAACACAGAATCGCCCCCAGACCTCAAGCCTGAGGGCGATAATGCATCATGTCACCGCCAGCGGAAACGACCGCTGCCAGACATTACAGCGAATTAAACCGCGCGGAGACGGTGCTCACCGGTCGGGCGGCTGGTCTCGCCGGTCTTGTTCTCAATAGAAGCATAGACGCCATAGCCCATCCGGCGGTGATCCTTGGCCAGCTCCTCGTGGCAGGTCACCATGGCCTGGCGCGCGGCGCCCAGGGCGGCGATGGCTTCGAGCGCCTTCGCCTGGGCCTCCGCGCCAACCACAGGCGAGACGTTGAGGGCCGCACGGCCGCCGACCATCGACTGGACGAGGGCGGTCGCGCGGACGATCGCCTCGTCGAGGGCCTTCTCACTCGCATTCAGATCGCCAGCGAGGCTGGCGATAACCTGGGCCTTGTCCATGACACCCTCCAAACAAAAACAGTAAAGCAGCGCTTAACATATCGGGAGGGTTCCCGGTAGGGATTTGTTAAGGCCGTTTCCACACGTTTCGTTAACGAAGTTCCGTGCGACCGGCGAGTCGTCGCCCTCGCCGCCGACGGGCGGGCGATCTCCCGGCTTGTCGAGCTGTCCCACCGCGAGCACGTCCACCCCCAGCTGGCGGGCGAGGGCGGCGAGCGCGTGATGGGTTCGGACGAGGTGGCCCCGCGCCGCGGCGAGGGCGGCGACGCTCGCCGCCGCCTCGTCGAACGCCTTCTGGCCGGCGACGGCGGAGAGGGCGGCGTCTAGGCGGGCGACCGGGAGGGCGGCGGCGAGGCCGGCGGCGTCGGCCAGGGCCCGGTCGACGGCGGCCTCAGCGGCGTGCAGGCGGGCGGACAGGGATCCGCCGATGACGAGTCTGTTCATGACCTGTTGCTCCGTGTGGGACGACACGGAACAAAGGGTAAACACAGGTTGTGCGGAAAAACGACTAGAAGTCGTGTTCCGCGATCAGGAAGTGGGCCGCGAGGGAGGCGATCGGCTGGTCCTCGGCCTCCTGCCAGGCGCGGGCCTCGACGTGGGCGACCCGCCGGCCGGCCTTGCTGATGCGGGCGCGGGCGTGAACGTCGACCGGACGACCCGAGCGCAGATAGGCGACGGTGACGTTGATCGGCCGGGGCAGCTTCAGCCGCGGATAGAGCAGGGCGACCTGGGCGATGGCGGCGAACTCGAGCAGGGCGGCGGTCGAGCCGCCGTGCAGGGCCGGCAGCAGCGGGTTGCCGATCAGCCGGTCCGCGAACGGCATGGTCACCGTCAGGCTGTCGCCCTCGCGCGCGGTCTGCAGGCCGAGGAAGCGGGCGTAGGGGAGGGTCTCCAGCAGGTCGGTCACGCGCGGCCCTCCGGGCGCGGCTGCAGGTTGGCGCCGACGGGCCGGCCGCTGCTGGAGTCGAGCATGTAGGCGGCCTGGGCGGCCGCCACGGGGTCGTCCGGACTGTCCTCGAAGGCCCAGGCGCGGACGAAGGCGATGGAGCGGGTCAGGCGGTAGCAGCGGGCCTCGGCGACCAGGCCGGCGCGGGGCCGGGCGGCGCGCATGTAGTCGACCCGCAGGTCGAGCGTGGCGATCGGTTCGAACCGCTCCAGCGCCACCCAGACGGCCAGGCCGCCGGCGTGGTCCAGCAGGGTGGTGACGAGGCCGCCGGCGAGCACCCCGGTGTCCGGATCGCCGACCAGATCCTCACGCCACGGAGCCCGGATGCGCACCCGGTCGCCGTCGAGTCGGTCGAAGGAGAAGCCGAGCGCATGGGTGTGGGCGGCGCCGGCGGCGAGCTGCGGCAGGAGGCCGACGATGGGCGAGGCGGTCATGGCTCCAGCTATTCCCCGGCCGGGCGGTTGAGCGCAAGCGCCGCTCGTGCGTTCCTGAGGCTGTCGGTCGAGGAGGCGCATGATCCGGTTCGAGGAGCTGCTGAGGCCCACGCCCGAAGGGCTGTACTGTCCGCCGGGCGATTTCCACATCGATCCGGTGGTTCCCACGCCGCGGGCGGTGATCACCCACGGCCACGCCGACCACGCGCGCGCGGGTCACGGCGCCGTGCTGGCGACGCCGCAGACCCTCGCCATCATGGCCGAGCGCTATGGCGAGGACTTCGCGGTCCGACGGGAGCCGGCCGACTACGGGGAAACCGTGAGCCGCGACGGGGTGGAGGTCACCCTCGCGCCCGCGGGCCATGTGCTGGGCTCGGCCCAGGCGGTGATCCGCTGGCGCGGGCTGACCATGGTGGTGTCAGGCGACTACAAGCGCCGCCGCGATCCCACCTGCCGGCCGTTCGAGCCGGTCCCGTGCCACGTCTTCGTGTCGGAGGCGACCTTCGGCCTGCCGGTCTTCGTGCACCCCCCGGCCGGGGACGAGATCGCCCGCCTGGTCGCCTCGCTGCGCCAATTCCCCGAGCGGGCCCACCTCGTCGGCGCCTATGCGCTCGGCAAGGCGCAGCGGGTGATCCGGCTGCTGCGCGAGGCGGGCTGGGAGCGGCCGATCTACGTCCATGGGGCGCTGGAGCGGCTGAACCGGCTGTACGAGCGGGAGGGGGTGGCGCTGGGGCCGCTGGCTCCGGCCACCGGCCTGCCTCCCGGCAGCCTCGCCGGGGAGGTGGCGCTCGCGCCGCCGTCGGCCATCCAGGACCGCTGGTCGCGGCGCTTCGCCGATCCGGTGCGGGCCTTCGCCTCCGGCTGGATGCTGGTCCGGGCCCGGGCCCGGCAGCGCGGGGTGGAGCTGCCGCTGGTCCTCTCCGACCACGCCGACTGGCCGGAGCTGACCGCCACCTTCGCCGAGCTGCGGCCCGAGGAGGTGTGGATCACCCACGGCCGCGAGGAGGGGCTGCTGCGCTGGTGCGAGCTGAACGGCCAGCCGGCGCGGGCGCTGCGGCTGGTCGGCTATGACGAGGAGGACGAGGAGGCGGCGACCGCGCCGGACGATCAGGCGACCGAGCGGTCCTGAGCGGCGGCGCCGGCGGCCTGTTCCAGGGCGGCGTTCATGGCCATGCGCAGGCGCTCCGGCTTGATCGGCTTCTCGACCACCGCCGCCATGCCGATCGACAGGTAGCGCCGCGCGTCCTCCGGGTCCGCGTTGGCGGTCAGGGCGACGATCGGAATGGTCCTCTCCGGCCCCGGCAGGGCGCGGATCGCCTTGGTCGCCTCGACGCCGTCCATCCGCGGCATCTTGATGTCCATCAGCACCAGGTCGAAGCGGCGCTCCTTGACGCAGGCCACGGCCTCCACGCCGTCCTCCGCCGTCTCCGAGGTGCAGCCGAACATCTCGCACAGCGCCTGGGCGACGACCCGGTTGGTGGCGTTGTCGTCGACGATCAGGACGTGCGGGCTGTCCTGGAGGTCGAGGTCGGGCAGGTTCTCCACATTGGAGTCGGCGTCCGCCGCGACTTCGGCGCGCGGCGCCTCGAGCACGAAGGCGAAGGTGGCGCCGCGGCCGCGGTTGTTCTCGGCCCAGATGCGCCCGCCCATCCGGTCGATCAGCTGCCGGCAGATCGGCAGGCCGAGACCGGCGCCGCCGGCGCCCCCGGAGGCGGCGAACGGCTCGAAAAGGGTCTCGACGCGCGACAGATCCACGCCCGGCCCGTCGTCGCGGACCCGCGCCTCGAGCCGCACCGCCTCGCCGACCGAGGTCGCGCGCAAGGCCGCTTCCACCACGCCGCTGCGGGCGTGCTTGAGGGCGTTGCCGATCAGGTTGTCGAAGACCTGGCGCACGCGCGGGCCGTCCATGAGCGCGGCCAGTTCGGTGTCGCCCTCGTAGCCCACCATCAGGGCGACGTTGTTCTCGGCCGCGCGCGGCTCCCAGTCCGCCTGAACCTCGTCCATCAGCGCGCGCAGCGGCGTCACGGCGGGGGAGAGCTCCAGTTCCCCGGCCTCGGCGCGGGCGAGGTCCAGCGCGTCCTGCAAGGTGCGCAGCAGGGCCTCCGAGGAGTCCATGATGGTCGTCACGTGCGCCTGCGCCTGCCGGTTCAGCGGCTGGCGGCGGAGCAGGTCCGCGACCGCGAGCACGCCGTTCATCGGCGTGCGCAGTTCGTGGCTCATCAGCGCCATGAACTCGGCCTTGGAGCGGGCCGCCGCGCGGGCCTGGCTGCGCGAGTCGGACAGGGCGCGGGCTTCCTCGGCGAGGGCTTCGTTCCGCTTCCGCTGGTGATCGTTGACCGCCTTGAGCAGCGAGATCGCCGTGCCCACCCCGTGGTAGCGGCCCTCGCGCGTCACGATGAAGCCGCGCATCAGCGCGGCCGGACCGCCCCGGAGAAGCGTGTCGCAGAAGGCGTCGATCTCGACCCCGGCCTCCACGACGGCGGGTTCGGAATCCATGACATGGGTCACGGGGCGGTTGGCGTAGGCGGCGTAGCCGAAGGCGCCGGCGATGCGGAGCAGGAAGTCGTTGCGCTCGACGAGGCCGACCGGCCGGCCGTTGTCGACGACCGGGATGACGAGGGTGTCGGGTTCGCGGACGAGGCGTGCGAAAACCTCGCTGCCGGGCGTCTCCGGTGCGATCGCCTCGGCGCGTTCGGTGAGAGCCTCGATCGTCGGCATACTGGCCGGCACTCCACTGCAATATATTGACAAATGACGGCAACGCTTTGCGGAAGGGTTAACCCGCGTCGCGCGGCGTCGTGCGGCTTTTGCGCCCCGCCGGGGGTTGGTGTAGAAGGCCGGCCCGTATCCATACGGCTTCACCTTCCTGTCCATGCGCGCGGCCGACGGCCGACCGCAGGTTTGTCATGAGCGAAATCGGCCAGACCCCCCAAACGTCCGCGCTCGTCCTGTTCTCCGGCGGGCAGGACAGCGCGACCTGCCTGGCCTGGGCGCTGGAGCGGTTCGAGCGCGTCGAGACCGTCGGCTTCGACTACGGCCAGCGGCACGGCGTCGAGATGCAGGCCCGGCTCGAGGTGCGCGACGGGATGGCGGGCCTGCGCCCGGCCTGGGCGGCGCGCCTGGGCCCCGACCACGTGGTCGACCTGACCGGCTACGGCCGCATCGCCGACAGCGCCCTGACCGCCGAGCGGGCGATCGAGATGGACGCGCGCGGGCTGCCGACCACCTTCGTGCCGGGCCGCAATCTCGTCTTCCTGACCGTGGCGGCGGCCCTCGCCGACCGGCGGGGGCTCGAGGCGCTGGTCGGCGGCATGTGCGAGACCGACTACTCCGGCTATCCCGACTGCCGGCGCGACACGCTCGACGCCATGGCGCAGGCCCTGTCGCTGGGGCTGGACCATCCCGTCAGGATCGAGACCCCGCTGATGCGCCTGACCAAGGCGGAGACCTGGGCGCTTGCGCAGGATCTCGGCGGATCGGCGCTCGTCGAGCTGATCCTGGAGTCCTCGCACACCTGCTACCGCGGCGAACGCGGACGCCGCCACGCCTGGGGCTACGGCTGCGGCGCCTGCCCGGCCTGCGAGCTCCGCCAGGCGGGGTACGAGGAATGGGCGGCGCGGCGATGAGCTACGCTGCGAAGGAGATCTTCCTGACGGTGCAGGGGGAGGGCGGCCAGGCCGGCCGCCCGGCGGTGTTCCTGCGCTTCGCCGGCTGCAACCTCTGGAACGGCCTTGAACGCGACCGCGCCTCCGCCGTCTGCAGCTTCTGCGACACCGACTTCGTGGGCGTCGACGGCGACGGCGGGCGGTTCGCGACGCCCGAGGCGCTCGCCGAGCGGGTCGCCGGGCTGTGGCGCGGGCGCGACGGCGATCCGAAGCTGGTCGTCTGCACCGGCGGCGAACCGCTGCTGCAGCTCGACCCGCCGCTGATCGCGGCCCTGCACGCGCGGGGCTTCGAGGTGGCGATCGAGACCAACGGCACGCTCGCGGCCCCCGACGGGATCGACTGGATCTGCGTCAGCCCCAAGGCCGACGCGCCGCTGGCGCAGACCTCCGGCCAGGAGCTGAAGCTGGTCTTTCCGCAGCCTCTGGCCATGCCCGAGCGGTTCGAGACCCTCGCCTTCGAGCGCTTCTGGCTCCAGCCCATGGACGGCCCGGAGCGGGAGGCGAACACCGCCGCCGCCATCGACTACTGCCTGCGCCACCCGCGCTGGCGCCTCAGCGTCCAGACCCACAAGTACATCGGCGTCCGCTAATGCCCGTCTTCGAAATCACCAAACAGGCCACCTTCGACGCGGCCCACCACTTCCCCGACGAGCCGGAGGGCAGCATCTACCGCCGGCTGCACGGCCATTCGTTCACCGTCGAGGCCACGGTGCGCTCCGAAACCCTGGACGACGCCCACGGCTGGGTCGCCGATCTCGGCGCCCTGGACCGGGCGCTGAAGGCGGCGGCGGAGGAGCTGGACCACGGGCTGCTGAACGAGAAGCCGGGACTGGAGCTGCCGAGCCTCGAGAACCTCTGCGTCTGGTTCGCCCGCCGCCTCCAGCCCGACTGGCCGGGCCTGTGCCGGGTGCAGGTGGCTCGTCCGACCATCAACGAACGCTGCGTGATGACCCTGTGATCCGCCTCCGACCCGCGGCCGTCGGCGATGCGGACGCCATGGCGCAGGTCTACGCACGCGCCGTGCGCGGCCTGGGCGCCCGCGACTATGCGCCGGAGCAGGTCGAGGCCTGGGCCGGGCAGGGGCCGACCGGGGACGGCTTGCGCCGGCGGCTCGCGGACGGACGGCGGTGCTGGGTGGCGGTGGACGCGGATGACCGGGTATGCGCCTTCGTCGACCTGGAGGCCGACGGGCACATCGACCTCCTGTACGCGGCTCCGGAGGCGGCGGGGACCGGGGTGGCGAGCCGCCTGCTGGACGAGCTCGAACGCGCCGCCCGCCAGGACGGGCTGCGCCGCCTGTACGTCGAGGCCAGCGAGGGGGCGCGCCGCGTCTTCCTGAAGCGCGGCTATGCGGACCTCGGCCGGCGCGACTTCACCATCGCCGGGGTCGCCATTCACAACTACGCCATGGAGCTGCGGCTCTAGCAGTCGCGGCCCTGGCTCCGGCGCTGCTCGCACCGGCGCTGCTGGCGTTCCCACGCCCGCTGCTCGCGCTCCCGCTTCGCCCGGGTCTCCTCGTCGGAGGTGGTGACCGCGTCGACGCCCGCCCCGATCACCGCGCCGGTCGCCTTCGCCGTGCCGCCCACGACGGCGCCCGCCGTGCCCACGACCGCGCCGACGAGGCAGCCCTGCAGCAGCAGCGCCGCGGCGACGAGGCCGCCGAGCGGGATGACCTTGCGGGCGTGCGGGATCATGCGGCCGTTCTCCGTGAGGCCGTAGCGTTAACCGTCAAAGGTGAACGTCTTCTGACCCGACGCCGATTCAGTCGCTGTCGGAGTCGTCCTCGCTCGCGACCGCGATGGCGGTGAAGCCGGCCACGAACAGGATGGCGAACGGCAGACCCGCGAGCTGGGCGCCGGCGGGAGCCGCGCCTTCCGACATGCCCCCGACGCGATCCTGCACGCGCGGCGCGGCCGTATTGGCGGCGGCGGCTTGGCCGGCGACGAGAGCCGCGGCGGCCGCAGCGGCGATCAGGGTCTTCTTCATGGTGTTCCTCCGACGCATGACGCGAAGTGCACCAACGCGCGAGCCGCCGTCAGGTTCCGGCGGCGGCGCCGCAGGCGCTATGGTGGGCGGCGAGGGGTTCGAACCCCCGACCCCCTCGGTGTAAACGAGGTGCTCTGACCAGCTGAGCTAGCCGCCCGTAGCGCTCCGTGGCCGGCTTCCGGGTCAGAACCGGAAGCTGGCCCGCAGGAACAGCATGTAGCGCACGTAGTCGTCGATCATCTCGGCGTCGGCGCTGACCGAAAGCATGCCCAGCTCGTTGCCGACGTTCAGGCGGAAACCGACGATCGGGCCGCCGCCCTCGATGGTGTCGGGCGTGAGCGTGAAGTCGGGGCCGCCGGACCGGAAGCGCGCGATCGTCTCGCCGGGATCGACAGAGATGTTCTGGCGCCAGCCGACCCGCAGCTCGGGCTTCAGCCAGCTGTCCTGGCCCATGGCCATGCCGAAGTTGACCGCCGCGGTGGCCGAGAACATGTGGCCCTCGCGGTCGTCGATCTCCAGATCGAAGCCGTCGCCGCCGCCTTCCTCCACATGGCCGTCCTCGCTGAGCGCGAAGTACTCGGCGAAGATCTCCGGACGGATGCTGAAGCGGCCGAAGCTGCGCTCGTAGGAGGCGCCGGCGGCCGCGGCGAGCGAGAAGCCGTTCCAGTCCGAGCTGTTGGACAGGTTCAGGCCTGCGCCCACCAGGCGACGTTCGGATTCGAAGGTGGCGTAGCCGGCGGCGGCGCGGGCCCAGGTCGTCCAGTGCTGCCCCTGGGCGCGCCAGTAGAGGCCGAGCTCCAGCAGGTTGGCCGACAGGACTTCCTCGGCCTCGGACTCGGGATCCTCGAGGTCCGACGAGGTGAAGGCGACCGACAGGCCCACGGCGCCGAGGCCGGAGCCCCGCTCCACGCCGCCGGCCACCCCGAAGCCTTCGGAACGGAAGCCGTAGGTGTCGGTGCGATCCTTGTCGGCGTAGAAGTTGATCTCCTGCACCCAGGCGCTGGTCTCGCCCGGCGCGACGGTGGCGTTGCGGCCGGTCAGCGCACGGGTCACCGCGTCGACGCCGGAGGCCAGCGAGAGCAGCGGCCCGCCCGAGTGCTCCGGAAGCAGCTGTTCGTAGAGGTCGATGAATCCGGCGCGATCCGTCTGCGCCAGGAAGGCGTCGCGGATGCCGGAGTCCCGGCCCAGCGCGTCGTAGAAGGCGTCGTAGAGCGAGGCCTCGACGGGGATCAGTTCGGCTTCCGCCGTCGTCCGCTGCCGCACGTCGGCGAATACGATGCCGTTCGCCGCGTCCACGCCGCCGTCGACCACATACAGGTAGGGCGAGTTGGACTGGAACGAATCCATGTCGATCGAGCCGGCGGTCAGGGTTGCGGCGTCGATCAGGGTGAACCGCCCCGGGTCGGTGATCAGCGAGCTGAACCGGACGCCCAGTCCGGCCCCGTCGGCGAGGGTCGCGGCCCCGGTCACGTTGAAGCCGCCCGAACCGCCGCTGGCGGGATCGAGCGTGACCACCAGGTCGCCCTGGCTGCCGATGTTGAGGCTGGAGATGGTGGTGGGCGTAACCTGGCCCGCCGCCAGCGTTCCGTTCGCGATGTTCACCGACAGCAGGCCGTCGCTGTCCGTGATCGCGCCGCGCACCTCGGCGCCGCCCGTGATGGACAGGGTGTCCGCGCCATTTCCGAAGGAGATGTCGCCGTTCACCACCCCGTTGCGGATGTCGGCCGTGTCGGCGCCGGACCCGAACCGGATGGCCCCCACCGTCGTCGGCTCGCTCGCGTCAGGCACGCCGTCGCCGTCGCTGTCGGGGTTCGAGGCGGACACGCCGCCGGCGACCCCGTTCTGCAGGAAGGTGACCCCGGTCGTGTTCGCAGCGACGTCGATGGCCACGGTGACGCCCGTTGCGGGGGATCCGTCCTCGTTCGCGCCGCGCTGCGTCCTGATGGCGCCCGTGTTGGTGATTGAGGTCAGCGTCCCGCTGAGATCCCGGATGCCGTAGAGGTCGGCGTTGCCCGTTTCGCTGGCGATGAACATCGTGCCGCTGGTCGACAGACTGGGCAGGCTGGCGCCGGCGTCGATCTGCACGCCGACAGCCCTCCCGCCGGAGCCGCCCACGCCGGCGGTGATGCTCGAACTGTTCACGAGCGTCGGCGTCGACGCGCCGGCGCCGAACCGGATGGCCGTCGCGTTGGCGGCGTTGGCGCCGGCTCCGATCGACCCGGCGTTGCGAACCCCGCCGTCGACCGTGACCGTCTGTCCGGCGCCGCCGAACTGCAGGCCGGTCGCTTCGACGCCGGCGTAGACGCCCTGGCCGGTGATCGCGCCGCGGTTGATCAGCCCGTAGGCGCGGTCGCCGGTTCCGGCGACGCCAAGGGTGACCGGGCCGGTCGTGGATCCGACGACCACCGCAGGCGCGGCGCCGAAGCTCGTGATCGTGGCCGTGCCCTCGGAACTGTCGGGAATGCCGTCGCCGTCGCGGTCGGAGTCGTTGCGGTTGATCGTGCCGTCGCCGTCGTCGTCCTCGTCGCCGTTCTTGACCCCGTCGTTGTCGTCGTCGCCTTCGATGCCGTTCACGCCGTAGGACGGGCCCGTGTCGAAGATGACGCCGTGGGTGACGTTTCCGGCGATCCGGACCGCGGGGCCGCCCTGGAGCAGATCATCGGCGTCCAGCTCGTCGAGGAGCAGGATGTCGTCGTCATTGTCGGGCGTCTCGACGAATCCGTCGGGCCGGACGGGCGGCGGCGTCGTGAAGCGGTAGCCGCTCGCGCTGACGGAGCCGAGGAAGACCGCGCTGCCGTCCACGCCGCCTTCGAGCGACACGCCGACGGCGCCGGCGCCGCGGGCGCTGATGGCGCTGCTGAGAGTCACGTCGCCGGTGATGGCGCCGGTGGTGCGCACGCCGAAGCTGTTGTCCCCGACGACGCTGAGCGACCCGAGGCTGGTCAGGTCGCCGACCAGCGGCGCCTCGATGGAGATCGCCGCCGAGTTGACGCCTTCGACCGTGATCGAGGCGCCGTTCTCGATGAGGACATTGCCCGTCAGGGGCGCGGCGCCGACGACCCGCACGCCGTAGCGGTCCGAGCCCGCCGCCCACGGGCCGTCCGGGTCGCCGTCCTTGTCCGTATCGGTCTCGCCGGAGATGTTGTCGGAGATCGCGATCGACCCGCCGACGGTGATGTTCGCGGTGTTGCCGCCGTTGGCCAGAATGGCGGTGGCCCCGCTCGCGGCGTTCTCCATCGTGATCCGGCCGCCCGAATCGATGTCGACGCCGTGGCTGGAATTCACGGTCACGGCGGCGCCCGTGTTGACGTTGATCGCCCCGCCGCTGGCGATGCGGATGCTGTCGGCGCCTGTGCCCGTCGCGTTCGCGGTGGTGATCGGCGATGTCCGCGCGGTCGAGATCACCACTTCGGCCATGGCGCCGGAGGCCGCCATCAGGGGGGCGATCGCCACCGCGGTCGCGAGCAGAATACGCATTCGGATAGAAACCCCTGTGGTCGACGCGCGCAGAGACGCCGGCGATCCTCTAACAGGGACCATGCCAGCCTGCCTCAAGTTTCTCGAATTTGAGGCGAATGCAAGGCCGCCGGCCGGGACGCCGATCGTCGCGAAGCGTGACCATTGCCTCAGCCCCGGGGAAACTGATATCACTTTCATATCGACATCGAGGGGCATGCCATGAGCGAGCTTTCCACCACCCACTCCCGTTCCGCCGAACGGCCCGCGAAGACGGCCAACGGCATCCTGATGCTGCTGCTGGGTCTGGCGCTGCTGATCCTCGGCCCCGTGAGCATCGGGCTGGATCCCGGAAATCCGGTGCTGGTCGTGGCCGGCGTGCTGGCGGGGACCATCGGCCTGCTGGCCCTGTGCGGCCTGTACTCGCTGCAGCCCAATGAGGGGATGGCGATCCTGCTGTTCGGCGACTACCGCGGCACCGACCGCGCGACCGGCCTGCGTTGGGTCCTGCCCTGGTACAGCCGGAAGAAGATCAGCCTGCGGGTTCGCAACCTGACCAGCGACAAGCTGAAGGTGAACGACCGGCGCGGCAATCCGATCGAGATCGCGGCCAACGTCGTCTGGCGGGTGGAGGATTCCGCCCAGGCGCTGTTCGACGTCGACGACTATCAGGCTTTCGTGAACATCCAGGTCGACACCGGCCTGCGCGACATGGCCTCGCACTACGCCTACGATCACGGCGAGGAGCACGAGCTCACCCTGCGCGCCGACGCAGAGGAGGTCGCCGCCCGGCTGCGCGAGGAGCTGGCGGGACGGGTGAAGGTGGCCGGCGTCGTCGTGGACGAGGCCCGGCTGGCGCACCTGGCCTATGCGCCCGAGATCGCCAGCGCCATGCTCAAGCGGCAGCAGGCCGAGGCCGTGCTGGCGGCCCGCCGGCTGATCGTGAAGGGCGCGGTCGGCATGGTCGAGAACGCGCTCACCGACCTCAACGAGCGCGGCGTGGTCGATCTCGACGAGGACCGCAAGGCGGCCATGGTCTCCAACCTGCTGGTCGTGCTGTGCGCCGACCGCGAGGCGCAGCCCGTGGTCAACACCGGCACCCTGTACGGCTGATCATGGCGGGCCGGCCGCGCAAACCCTTCCTGATGCGCGCCTCTCCGGCGGTGATGGCGGCGGTCGAGAGGTTGGCCGCCGCCGAGCTGCGCTCGGTCAACGCCCAGCTGGAGGTGCTGCTGCGCGAGGCGCTGGCCCGCCGCGGCGTGCGGACGCACGACGATCCTCCGGACGCGGAGGACGCTTGAGCTTTGCCTTGACGGGGGGTAGGGCGCGACCATGGTGAAGTCCCACATGTCCCGGGTCCGCAAGGCCCGCCGCATCCACAAGCGGGTCCAGCGCGTTGGCAAGGCCAACGTCGGCGCCACGGAAAGGGAGCTCATGAGCCTCGCGGGTCTGGAAGTGCAGGAAGGGGAGCTGCGCCTGTTTCCCGGCTGGGACGAGGAGGTCTCCGAGACGCTGAGGGCCACGAGGGCGGCCGCCGAGGACGCCCGGCCGCGGTTCGTCGACACGACCATGCTGTACGCGCCCAAGTCGGGCGGGGTGAAGCGCTACCTGTTGTCCAAGAAGTCCTGGCTGGAGGCCAACCGTCCGGGCGTCGCGCACAGCCTCGTGGTCCCCGGCGCCCACCACCGGGCGGGGCCGGACGGCATCGTCCAGCTGCACGCCGCCAAGCTGCCGTTCGGCGACGGCTACCGCTGGCCGACCTCGGTGCGGCGTTGGGCCGCCTGGGTGGCGTCGCTGCACCCGACCCTGATCGAGGCCGGCGATCCCTACACCCCCGGCCAGGGGGCCCTGGAGGCGGGCCAGCGGGCCGGGTGCCCCGTGGTCGGCTTCTGCCACTCCGATCCGGCCGGCCTCGCCGCCCTGCATTTCGGCGAATGGGCCAAGAAGCCGGTCGAGAAGCGCTGGGCCCGGCTGTTCGGCCAGTTCGACCGGGTGATCTCGCCCAGCCGCTACATCGCGCGCCGGCTGGAGGAGGCCGGCATCCGGGACATCGTGATCCAGCCGCTGGGGGTCGAGGTCGACACCTTCCACCCCGACCGCCGCGACCGCGACTGGCTGCTGAAGAAGCTCGGCCTGCCCGCCTCGGCGCGGGTGCTGTGCTTCGCCGGCCGTCCCGCCCGCGAGAAGAACATCGACCTGCTGATCGAGGCCGTACAGCGCCTCGGCGATCCCTACCACCTGGTGCTGGTCGGGGCGGGGCAGGGGCTGCCGCCGGAGGAGCGGGTGATCTCCCTGCCGTACGAGGCCAACCCGAAGGCGGTGGCGAAGATCATCGCCAGCTGCGACGCCTTCGTGCACGCCAACGACAAGGAGCCCTTCGGCCTGATCGTGCTGGAGGCCATGGCCTGCGGCCGGCCCGTGGTGGGGGTGAACGCCGGGGGCGTGAAGGAGACCGTCGACGAGAGCGTCGGCCAGCTGTCGCCGACCACCGATCCGCGCGACTACGCCGCCGCCATCGAGGCCCTGTTCGCGCGCGATATCGAGGCCGTCGGAGCGGCGGCGCGGCAGAAGGCCGTCGACCGCTTCGCCTGGAGCCGGGTGTTCGAGGACCTGTGCATGACCTACGCCGACGTGTCCGGCGAACGGGCCTTCGTCGAGCCGGCGGGAGCGTGGGCGGAGCACTGAGCCGCGGGCGTGGGCGAGGGGGCGGCTTGCCGCCGCCTCATGGCCGCCGTAGCCATCGGAAAAGGGGAGATTTCCGATGAAGCGCCTGCTGCTCGCCGCCGTCCTGTCGCTGTGCGCCGCCGGCGCCGCTTCCGCCCAGACGGTCTACCTCGTGCGTCATGCCGAGAAGGTCGCGACGCCGGGCGATGCAGATCCGGCCCTGACCGAAGCCGGGCAGGCGAGGGCGGAGGCCCTGTCGCAGGCGCTGCGCGACACCCATCCGGCCCTCGTCCTCACCAGCCCGATGCAGCGCACCATCCTCACGGCGGCGCCGACCGCGGATTATCATTCCGCGCCGTCAGAGGTCGTGTCGCTCGAGGGCGGCGGCGCGGCCCATGTCGCGGCCACCGTCGCCCGCATCCGCGCCCTGCCGCAGGACGCCGTGGTGCTGGTCGTCGGCCACAGCAACACCGTGCCGGCCATCGCCCGCGCCCTCGGCTACGCCGAGGCGGCGGACATGCCCGAGTGCGAATACGACCGGCTGACCCGGCTGACCCTCGAGGGCGGCGCCGTGCAGGCCGTGGTCAGCCGCTACGGAGCGCCGTCGGACTGCTGATCACACGTCCAGCTCATCCACCACGAAGCGGGCGTTCTCCTGGATGAACTGGTAGCGGGCCTCGGCCTTCTTGCCCATCAACCGCTCGACCAGATCCTCGATCTCCGCCTCGTTCTCGGGCAGCTCGACCCGGGCGAGGGTGCGCTTCCTCGGGTCCATGGTGGTCTCCTTGAGCTGGGAGGCCATCATCTCGCCCAGACCCTTGAAGCGGCCGATCTCGACCTTCCGGCCCTTGAACACCGTCGCCAGCAGCTCGTCGCGGTGGGCGTCGTCCCGGGCGTATTCCGACAGCGGGCCGGACTGGATGCGGTAGAGCGGCGGCAGGGCGAGGAACAGGCGGCCCTGCCGGATCACCTCGGGCATGACCCGGTAGAAGTAGGTGATCAGAAGCGCGGCGATGTGCGCCCCGTCGACATCGGCGTCGGTCATGATGACGATGCGCTCGTAGCGCAGGTCGTCGATGTTGAAGCGGCTGCCCGGCTGGACGCCGAGGGCGAGCGCAAGGTCCGACAGTTCCGCGTTCTGGCGCAGCTTGTCGACGGTCGCCGAAGCCACGTTCAGGATCTTGCCGCGCAGGGGCAGGATGGCCTGGGTGTTGCGGTCGCGGGCCTGCTTGGCCGAACCGCCGGCCGAGTCGCCTTCGACGATGAACAGCTCGGTGCCCTCGGCCGCCTGGCGCGTGCAGTCGGCCAGCTTCCCCGGCAGGCGCAGCTTGCGGGTGGCGGCGGCCCGCTGGACCTCCTTGTCCTTGCGCCGACGCAGCCGGTCCTCGGCCCGCTCGACGATGAAGCCGAGCAGCTGGTTGGCCTGCTTCGGGCTCTCGGTCAGCCAGTGGTCGAACGGGTCGCGCAGCAGCTGCTCGACCAGCCGCGCGCCCTCGGGCGAGGACAGGCGGTCCTTGGTCTGGCCCTGGAACTCCGGATTGCGGATGAAGACGCTGATCAGGGCGCCCGCGTTGGCGATGACGTCCTCGGCGGTGATCAGCCCGGCGCGCTTCTCGCCGGTCAGTTCGCCGTAGGCCTTCAGCCCCTTCACCAGCGCTGCGCGGAAGCCGGATTCGTGGGTGCCGCCGTCGGGGGTGGAGACGGTGTTGCAGTAGGAGCTGACGAAGCCGTCGGCCTCGCCGAAACCGGCCGGGGACCAGGTGACCGCCCATTCCACGGCGCCGGCCTCGCCCTTGCGCTCGACCCGGCCGGCGAAGGTCGGGGTGACGGTCTCGACCTCGCCGATCCGCTCCGCCAGGGCGTCCGCCAGGCCGTTGGGGAAGTGGAAGACGGCTTCCGCCGGGGTGTGGTCGGTGATCCGCTCCGGCGCGCAGGTCCAGCGGATCTCGACCCCGCGGAACAGGTAGGCCTTGGATCGGGCCATCCGGAACAGCCGCGCCGGCTTGAAGGCCGCGCCGACGCCGAAGATCTCCTCGTCGGGCCGGAAGCGGATCAGGGTGCCCTTCTTCCGCGACGGGCCGACCTGCTGGATCGGGCCCAGCACATGGCCGCGGCTGAAGGACTGCCGCCATTCGTGGCCGTCGCGCCAGACGGTGACGTCCAGCCGCTCCGACAGGGCGTTGACGACGGAGACGCCGACGCCGTGCAGGCCGCCCGAGGTCTCATAGGCCTTGCCCGAGAACTTGCCGCCCGAGTGCAGCACGGTCATCACCACCTCGAGCGCCGACTTGCCCGGGTGCTTCGGGTGAGGATCGACGGGGATGCCGCGGCCGTCGTCGCGCACCGAGAGGAAGCCCTCGGCGTCGAGGTCGACGGTGATCAGCTTCGCATGCCGGGCCACCGCCTCGTCCATGGCGTTGTCCAGCACCTCGGCGAACAGGTGGTGCAGGGCCCGTTCGTCGGTGCCGCCGATGTACATGCCCGGCCGCTTGCGGACCGGCTCCAGCCCCTCCAGCACCTCGATGGACGAGGCGGAGTAGCCGGTGGCGGCGGCCAGCGGGGCGGCGGCGGCGTGTTCGACGGCGGCCCTGGCGACCGGCTCGGGCTGCGGCTTCGGCGCGACGGCCTGCGGCGTCAGCGCGGCGTCGGCCGGACGCGGCTGCGTCGGCTCGTCATCGAACAGGGAGAGGAGGTCGGCGGACTGGCCCATTCGGATACTGTGCGGCGATTCGGGAGCCGGTCTGGTAGGCCCGGCGGCCCCGCGGGGCAAGCGCGGCGGCCGGGGCTGTGGACGAGGGCAGCACCGCCCGGGTCAGCACCGCGAGGAACAGCACCCACGGCAGACCCTGGTGGGCCATCAGGATCGATTCCGACAGGCTGAGCACGAAGAAGGCGCCGAGAAAGCCGAGCGCCCACCAGCCCTCGCGCGCGCCCGCGCCGGCGCTGCGCAGCACGGTGACCACGGCCGTCACGCCCATCAGCGTCCCGACCAGCACCGCCCCCGGCCAGCCCAGCTGCACCAGCAGGTCGATCCAGCCGTTGTGGGCGTTCGGCACCGGCCACTGGGTCTCCTTGCGGACCCAGTCGGCGGGGGCGGACTCGCCTTCGCGACCCCAGAAGGCGCCATAGCCGTAGCCGGTCCACGGCCGGTCGGCGACCTTGCGCATCAGGGCCTCCCAGATGTCGGTGCGGCCGGTCAGCGACGGGTCCTTGCCGAGGGCCTCCAGCACCGCCACCGAATGCGTCTCCCAGATCCAGACGCCCAGACCGGCCAGCACGACGGCGACCCAGATCGCCCCGACCGAGAAGGCCGCGCCGCCGCGCCGCAGCGTCCAGAACCCGCCGACCAGGCCGAGCCCGACGAGCAGGCAGAGCAGGGAGGTCTTCGACTGGGTGGCCAGCACCAGCACCGCAGCGAGAAACAGGGAGATCGCCGGCAGGAGGCGGCGGGAATCGGGGGAGGCGAGGCAGGCGGCCGAGGCGGTGGCGCCGATGACCATCACCGCCCCCATCTGGTTCTTCTCGTACCAGAGGCCGCGCCACAGGCCGGCGTTCTCGAACTGGTGCACCCCGATCTCGGGGAAGGCGAACACCGCCACGAGGCTGCCGACCGCCAGCGCAAGGGTGGTGTGCATCAGCAGCCGCGGCAGGTGCGGCCCGCGGAACACCGCCCCGAGATAGAGGGCGAAGCCGCAGCTGATCGCCAGGGCGATGACCCGGCGCATGGTGGTGGCGAAGTCGATCGACCAGTAGCGCGAGGCGAAGGCCAGCCCGACCACCGCCGCCATGGCCAGCATCGCCGGCCACGCCCGCCACAGGCGATCCACCCGGTAGAGCAGGAGGCCGGCGATGGCCGCATAGGCCGGCAGCCAGACCAGCCGCAGGATCGGCGTCTCCTCCTGGGTCGGGGCGAACACGGGGCCGATCAGGGCCCCGGTCATCATGGCGATGACGACGCCGCAGATGGCCGCTTCCCACCAGCTGGGGGCGGGGTCGGAGAAGCCGGCCGCTGGACGGGAGTCGCGCACGCCCGGAGGGTGGCGAGGCCGGTTTAAGGAAGGGTTTGCGCCGATCCCCTGACGGCGGCGCGTTCCGGCCCAAGCTGAACTGTAGGGCCCGGGCGCGAAATCAGTTGAGCGCGATGGGAACATCCGCCGCAGGCAAACGCTTTTCAAGCAACCACGGAGGATACCATGAAAGCTCTCAATCTCGTTACTCTCATCCTGTTGATCGTCGGCGGCCTCAACTGGGGTCTGGTCGGCGCGTTCGAGTTCGATCTTGTCGCCGCCATCTTCGGCGAAGGCTCGGTCCTGTCGCGTCTGGTCTATGTGCTCGTCGGCCTGTCGGCCCTGTGGCAGATCATGCCCCTGATGAAGGCCTTCAGCATCGGCGAAGCCCACGCCGAGGCGGGTCACCGGACGACCGCCGCCCGCATGTAAGCGCGGTTCGGCCTGAAGCGAGGAAAAGCCTGACCCCCGCGGGTCAGGCCTTTTCCACGAAGGTGTCGATCACCTTCTTCTCGCCCGCCTTGTCGAAGGCCACCACCAGCTTGTTGCCCTCGATCAGGCGGACGTGGCCGTAGCCGAACTTCTGGTGGAACACCCGGTCGCCCTTGGTCCAGCCTGAGCCGGCCTTCGGATCGGCGGTGGCGATGAGACGCCCGTCGCCCTCGATCAGGGCGTGCCGCGCCGGGCGGTCGGCGGGGGCGCGGGCGGCGGTGAAGGACTGGGCCCGCTTCCAGCCCGGCGAGGAATAGCCCGAGCCGAAGCTGGGAGTCTCGTCCCAGCGGCTCTTGGCCTCCTTCATGCCGGCCGAGGCGCCGTAGTAGCCGGTGTCCGACTGCGCCTCGACGTGGTCGATCGGCAGTTCGTCGACGAAGCGGCTGGGCAGCTGGCTGGTCCAGCGGCCGTAGACGAGGCGGTTGGCGGCGAAGCTGATCCGCGCGTCCGACTTGGCCCGGGTGACGCCGACGTAGGCGAGGCGGCGCTCCTCCTCGAGGCCCTTCTCGCCCTTCTCGTCGATGCTGCGCTGGCTCGGGAAGACGCCTTCCTCCCAGCCCGGCAGGAAGACCAGCGGAAACTCCAGCCCCTTGGCCCCGTGCAGGGTCATGATCTGCACCGAATCCGCGCTGTCGCCGCGGTCGAGGTCCATGACCAGGGAGACGTGCTCCAGATAGGCGGTCAGGCCGTCGAAGGCCTGCATCGACTGGACCAGCTCCTTCAGGTTGTCGAGCCGCGTCGGGCCGCTGGTCCGGTCGGCCTTCTGCATGTCGGTGTAGCCGCTCTCCTCGAGCACGAGCTCGGTCAGCTCCCAGTGCGGGATCTCCGCCGCCCGGGTGCGCCAGCGGTCGAGGTCGCGCACGAAGTTGGACAGGGCGGTGCGGGTGCGCGCCTGCAGCTCGTCGGAGCCGAGCAGGGCGCGCACCGCCTGCATCGCCGAGACCCCGTTCTCGCGGGCGATGGTCAGGATCTTCTGCACCGAGGTGTCGCCGACGCCGCGCTTGGGGACGTTGACGATGCGCTCGAACGCCAGGTCGTCGTCCTCGGACACGATCAGCCGCAGATAGGCGTGGGCGTCGCGGATCTCGGCCCGTTCAAAGAAGCGCGGGCCGCCGATCACCGTGTAGGGGATGGCCAGCATCACGAAGCGCTCCTCGAACGCCCGCATCTGGAACGAGGCGCGCACCAGCACGGCCATGTCGCTGTACTTCAGGCCGGACTTCCTCGCCGTCTCGATCTCGTCGGCGATCAGCCGGGCCTCGGCCTCGCCGTCCCAGACGCCGCGCACGCGCACCTTGTCGCCGGCGGTGTCCTCGGTCCACAGGGTCTTGCCCAGCCGCCCCCGGTTGGCGCTGATCAGGCCCGAGGCGGCGCCGAGGATGTGATGCGTGGAGCGGTAGTTTCGCTCCAGCCGGATCACCTTCGCCCCGGGGAAGTCGCGCTCGAAGCGCAGGATGTTGTCCACCTCGGCCCCGCGCCAGCCGTAGATCGACTGGTCGTCGTCGCCGACGCAGCAGACGTTGCCGGTCGAGGCGGTGAGCAGGCGCAGCCACAGGTACTGGGCGACGTTGGTGTCCTGGTATTCGTCGACGAGGATGTAGCGGAACCGACGGCGATATTCTTCCGCAATGTCAGCATGCTGCGACAGGATGGTGATGTTGTGCAGCAGCAGGTCGCCGAAGTCGCAGGCGTTCAGCGCGGCGAGGCGGGCCTGATAGGCGGCGTACAGGGTCTGGCCCTTGCCGTTGGCGAAGTCCTCGCCGGCCGGCAGCTTCTCCGGCGTCCAGCCGCGGTTCTTCCAGTGGTCGATCAGACCGCTCAGCGAGCGCGGGGTCCAGCGCTTGGAGTCGAGGTTGGCCGCCTCGATCAGTTGCTTGCACACCCGCTCCTGGTCGTCGGTGTCGAGGATGGTGAAGGTGGACTTCAGCCCGACCAGCTCCGCGTGCCGGCGCAGGATCTGGGCGGCGATGGAGTGGAAGGTGCCCAGCCAGCGCAGGCCCTCGGCGGACGGCCCGATCAGATGGGTGATCCGTTCGCGCATCTCGCGCGCGGCCTTGTTGGTGAAGGTCACCGCCAGCAGCTCCCACGGCCGCGCCCGGCCGGTGGCGAGGATGTGCGCCAGCCGCGTGGTCAGCACCCGCGTCTTGCCCGTGCCCGCGCCCGCCAGCACCAGCACCGGGCCTTCGGTCGTCTCGACCGCCTCGCGCTGCTCGGGGTTCAGCCCCGCCAGATAGTCGGGGCCGACGCCGCCCGGAGGCCGGGCGCGCGCGAGATCGGAGATGCGGGGGGGAGCGGAATCGGTCATGGGAACCGACGGAACATAAGGAGCACGGGCCCGCTTGTCAGCCGCTCCCCGCCGCGGGCGCCGGAACCGCAACGGCCACGGCTCCGTTTGGACGCCGCACTGGTTCAGCAGCGGAGGTTCGGTTCATGGCCGACAACATCAACAACAACACCGGCGGCGGCGGCAACACCGGCATGGCCTTCATCGTCGGGGCCGTGGTCGTGGTGCTCGCCATCGTGGCGTATTTCGTCTTCGCCGGCGGCGGCTTCGGAGGCGGCGAGAAGGACGTCAACGTCGATGTCGACCTGCCGGAAGTCTCCGCGCCCGCCATGCCCGCGCCGTCGGGGAGCTGATTCATGACCGATCCGAACCTGCCCCCGCCGGAGGAGCGCCGGCCCGAGGTGGTGCATCACACCACCATCAACAATCCGCCGGAGCGTCGGGGCGGGGGCGGCGCCTGGGTCGCCTTCCTCGTCGGCGGCCTGATCGTCGTGCTGGTGATCATCGTGGTCTTCATGCTGTCCAGCGGCCGCGTGGACACGCCCGACGCGACCGACGTCAACATTGACGTGGACGTGCCGACGCCCGAGCTGCCGCGGGCGCCGGAGCTGCCGGACCTGCCGAATCCGCCGCCGGTCGAGCCGCCGGGTCTGCCGGAGCCCGCGCCCGCGGACTGACCTCAGCGCAGGGCGTAGCGGACGGTGGTGACGACCCGGACCTTCTTGTCGGGGGTCTGGCGTTCGTCGCCGCTTTCGTCCCGGGCGAGGATCTCGAAATAGCCCTGGGAGGCCTCGCGGATCGCGCCGACCCCCGTGCCGGAGTCGCGGGCGAACTGTTCGGCGCCGGAGCGGGCGGAGGCGGTGGCTTCCGCGATCATCGCCGGCCGCACCTCGTTCAGCCGCGTGAAGATGTAGCTGGGGCCGTTGAAGTCCTGCAGCACCACGCCCTGGCGGATCAGGTCGTTGAGCGCCCGGGTCGTGTTCTGCACCCGGTTCACGTCTCCGGTGCGGACGATCACGGTCTGGGCGAGGATGAAGCGCGGGCCCTGGTCCTGGCTGCCGTACTCGCGGGCGCGCCGGTCGGCGACCTCGAGGCGGCCGAGGGTGACCGCCTCGGCGGGGTAGCCCTGCTGCGCCAGGAATCGGCGCACGATGGCGAGGTCGCCGTCGATCCGCGCCTGCACCTCCGACAGCACCTCGCCCGAGGCGGTGAAGCGCACCGGCAGGATGGCGAGGTCGGCCTTCACGTCCCGTTCGGCGAGACCGCGCACGCTGACGGTCCGGTCGCCGACGCGGGCGTTGACCACGCCCTGGCCGATCAGGGCGCCGCCGCCGATCATGCCTGTGGCCAGCAGGCCGCCGAACACGACGGCGGGGATCAGTCGATTGTCGGTCATGCCGCGCCTCCCGCCCTCACCATGCGCCAACTCCTGCCCCTGTCAATCGACCGACTCCTGTTCGGCGAAGGACCGGTCGCCGCCCGCCCAGGCGAGCGCCAGCAGACGGCACGAGGAGGCGAGGGGGACCCGTCCCCGCCGCTCGTCGATCCGCTTCATCAGCCCGGCGTGACCGAGGCCCATGTGCGCGGCGATCTGGTCGAGCACCGCCCAGAACTCGGGCTCCAGCGCCACGGAGGTGGCGTGGCCGGAGAGGGAGACGGAGCGCTTTCTGAGCATGGCGGCAGCCTAGCCGATCCGGACGGCGCGCGCGATGTGATCGACGTTCACCTGATCCTCCGCTTCGGGTATGGTGGGGTCACGCAGGATCCCGACCATGACCGCCGCCGACCTTGAGTTCACCCGCCTGAGACCCCAGCGGCTGGAGCCGCTGGCGGCGCTGCGCGCCTTCCGTCGCCTGGTGCGCGACAAGGAGGACACCGCCCAGGTGTTCGAGATCATGCGCGCCCTCTCCGGCCGCTCGATCCGGCGCGGCTACGATCGCATGCTGCGGACCATGGAGGGCGGACGACAGGCCTTCCTGCGCGAGGAGCTGGCGCACCGGCTCGACGATCCGGCGTGGCTGGCCCGCTTCGGCCCCGGCACCGTCGGCGCCGCCTATCGCGCCTTCCGCCAGGCCCGGGGCTTCACCGCCGAGGGGCTGGCGATGGAGGCCCGCAAGATCGGCCCCCTCGTCGACGCCGAGCATCCGGTGATCTGGTACAGCCGCCGCCTGCGCGACGTGCACGACGTCTGGCACGTGCTGACCGGCTACGAGACGGACGCGCTGGGCGAGGCCTGCGTGGTGGCCTTTTCGTACGCCCAGACCGGCAACCTCGGCTTCGCCTTCATCGGCCTGGGCGCGGCGCGCGAAATCCGGCGCGAGAACCCGTCCATCCCGGCCCGCCGCGCGGTGCTGCAGGCGTGGCGCATCGGCCGCCGGACCCGCTGGCTGCCGGCGCTGGACTACGAGGCCCTGTTCGACATGCCGCTCGACGCCGTGCGCCGCAGCCTGGGACTGCGGCCGCCGACGGTCTACGAGGCCGTGCCTCCCGCGGTGCGTCAGTCGCTCAAGCTCCGCGCCTGACGGCCGGCAGGGCCGCATAAGGCCAGCTTGGGGCGGCGTCCGATTTCCCGGCTTGCGCCCGGTTCGCGCGTGCGTCACTGGGCGGGAATGACCGCTCCCACGGATAGCCCCGCGTCGCCGGCCCCCGGACTGTCCCGCGCGACGCTGCTGGCGATCGGCGGCGTCGGCCTGTGCGCCACCATCTGGGGCACCACCTGGTACGCCATCACCCTGCAGCTGGGCGCGGTGGATCCGATCGCCTCCATCGTCTGGCGCTTCGGTCTCGCCGCCGTGCTGATCTTCGCCGGCTGCCTGGCCACCGGCCGGTCCCTGAAGCTGACCCGCGACCAGCACCTCGCGGCGCTGGGGCAGGGGGTGTTCGCCTTCTCCATCAGCTACAGCTTCACCTACGCGGCCGAGGGCCGGATCGCCTCGGCGGTGGTGGCGGTGATCTTCGCCTCCCTCGCCTTCCTCAACCTGATCCTGTTCCGCGTCGCGGCCCGCCAGCGGTCGGCGATGGCGGCGTGGGCGGGGGCGCTGCTGGGCGTCCTCGGCGTGGCGGTGCTGTCCGGGTCGGAGGTCCTGACCGGCGGCCTGTCCGAAGCCAGCGCCGCCGGCGTCGGCTTCGCCTTCACCGCCGTGGCCGCCTCGGCCTTCGGCAACTATTTCGCCTGGCGCGGCCAGCAGGCCGGCTCGGCCGTCATCCCCTCGACGGCGTGGGCCATGGCCTACGGGACCGGGGTGCTGGCCCTCTACGGCCTCGTCACCGGCGCGGAGTGGTCGATCGAGCCCACCGCCCGCTACATCGGCTCGCTGCTCTACCTGTCGGTGTTCGGTTCGGTGATCGCCTTCGTGGTCTATTTCGGCATCGCCCGCACCCGCGGCTACGCCCTCGCCAGCTACATCTCGGCCCTGACCCCGCCCATCGCCATGCTGGTCTCGGTGCTGTTCGAGCACGCCCGCTTCGGCTGGCTCGCCCTCGCGGGGCTGGCGCTGGTTCTGGCCGGGCAGGTGCTGATGATCCGCGCCCCGCGGATCTCGGCGGCCTAGAACCAGCCCTTCTTCCGCGGCTTCGGCGGCGGCCGGCCCTCGGCCCGGGCGGCGGCCTCGGCCGCCTTGCGCTTGCGCGCCTCCTGCACGCGGATGGCGATCAGCATGGGGATGAGACCGCGCTGCAGGCGGCGCTTCTCCTCACGCGGGGTCATCGCGATCCTCCCGCTTCGCCCCGTCCAGCAGGCGAGCGGCCCGGGCGCGCTCCGCCTCGGCGCCGGACCGCTCCCCGCGGGTGCGGCCGTGCGCGGCGCGGTTGGAGGCGGCCGAGGCCCTGGCGGCGGCCTTCGCCCGCTCCTTGCGGGCCCGGTTCAGGTTGACGATGTCGCCCATCGGGGCCTCCGCACATGCAACCGGCCGGCCGCCGAACGGGTTCTTCCCGGACCGCAGCCGAAGGAGTTCCCATGGTAGACCCGTCCTCGATCCGCGAACACCTCGAAGTGGTGGGCTCCGACGGCGAGCACGTCGGTCGGGTCGATCACGTGCACGGCGACCAGATCGAACTGGCCAAGCTCGATCTCGCGGCCGGCTTCAAACACCACATGATCCCGGTCAGCTGGGTCGAGCGGGTGGATGAGCACGTCCACCTGAATCTGACCCGCGACGAGGCCCGGGCGCGCTGGACGGAGAAGAACTGATGGTCGACGCCTTCGCGATCGGCGAGGACTTCGAGGTCCTCGGCTCGGATAACCGGCACGTCGGCGAGGTCGACGGCCTGGTGGAGGGCGGCGTCAAGCTGACCCGCCGCGACTCCGGGTCCGGCGGCCGCCACCACCTGATCCCGCTCGATCTCGTCGACCGGGTCGTCGCCGACGAGCGCAAGGTCTTCCTGACCGTGGACAGGGACGAGGCGGAGCGGCGCTGGACCGCGCTGGACTGACTGGTCCGGATCCCCCATCAGCACGTCGAGATAGGTCTGGCGGCGGTTCAGGAAACTGCGCGTGACCTGGACCGGCGCGGTAGACATCCCTCGGTCGATCTCGTTGTTCAGCTCGCGTGGTCATGGCGGGAGACCACCGCGAGAGCGACCTCTCGCCGTCAGCCGGAAGCAGGCGCTGTCAGCCGGGGTCGATCGGATCGGACCAGCGTAGGCCGCCCGGCAGAGCGAAATCGGCATAGTCGACCTGCAGCACCCGGCGACGGCCTGTCCCGGTTGAGGCGTCGGACGCGTGCAGGATCGGGGTGCGATAGGCCCATATGTCGCCGGCCTCGGCGAGACAGACCAGCGTCGCGCGTCGCCCTGCCACCGCTCCGGCGTCTTCTGCCGAAACCCGACCCAATAGATGCGACCCGACAGCGACCTGCAGAGGCGCATTGGCCTCGCTCACCGGGTCGAGATGGACTCTCAGCGTCACCATCCGCGCCAACACCTCGACCGGCGGTGCGACATGGAGCAGACCGTCCTTGGTCGACCAGGGACCGAAGCCTCCGACATCGACCCGTTCGCGCACCGGGATGGTGCGGTCCTGATGCCAGGCCACGCTCCAGTTCGCATCGACGGTCTTGTCGAACAGGACGACGCGCACGGGCCTCGCCGCCCGGGAGGTGAGAGCGGTTGCTATCCGTCCCGCCGGCCCCTCCGGTCCGAGCAGCGGGATCAAAGCCGGTTCGCCGGCGAGCCTCACGCCGGCTCGGCCCCCGAGACGGGCGTCGGCGAGGGTGCAGAGTGCGTCGATCTGATCAGGCGTCAGGCGGCGCGGAAGACGGAGGGCGCCGTCACGGGCGAAAGCCTCGTGGTCGATCACTGCGGCGAGATCATCTTCTCCGGCCGGACCCATTCGTCGAACTCCTCGTTCGTCAGATAGCCGCCGCCGACGGCCTCCTCGCGCAGGGTGGTGCCGTTCCTGTGGGCCGTCTTGGCGATCTTCGCGCAGGCGTCGTAACCGAGCTTGCCGTTCAGCGCCGTCACCAGCATCAGGCTGTTCTCCAGCCCCCGCCGGATGTTGTCCTCGCGCGGCTCGATCCCGACCACGCAGTTGTCGGTGAAGCTGATCGCCGCGTCGGCCAGCAGGCGCACCGACTGCAGGAAGTTGTAGGCCATCACCGGATTGTAGACGTTCAGCTCGAAATGCCCCTGCGAGCCGGCGAAGGTCAGGGCGGCGTGGTTGCCGAACACCTGCACGCACACCTGGGTCAGGGCCTCGGACTGGGTCGGATTGACCTTGCCCGGCATGATCGACGACCCCGGCTCGTTCTCCGGCAGGGCCAGCTCGCCCAGGCCCGCGCGCGGTCCCGAGCCGAGGAAGCGGATGTCGTTGGCGATCTTGAACAGCGAGGCGGCCACCGTGTTGATCGCCCCGTGGCTGAACACCATGGCGTCGTGCGCCGCCAGCGCCTCGAACTTGTTGGGCGCGGTGGTGAAGGGCAGGCCGGTGATGGCGGCGATCCGCTCGGCCACCTGTTCGGCGAAGCCGACCGGGGCGTTCAGCCCGGTGCCGACCGCCGTGCCGCCCTGGGCCAGCTCCATCAGCTTCGGCAGGGTCTGCTCGATGCGCTCGATGCCGTTGGCGACCTGCTGCGCATAGCCCGAGAACTCCTGGCCGAGGGTCAGCGGGGTGGCGTCCTGGGTGTGGGTGCGGCCGATCTTGATGATGTGGTCCCAGGCCTTCGCCTTGGCGTCCAGCGCGGCGTGCAGGTGCTTCAGCGCCGGGATCAGGTCGTTGGCCACCTGCTCGGCGCAGGCCACGTGCATGGCCGTCGGGAAGGTGTCGTTCGACGACTGGCTCATGTTGACGTGGTCGTTGGGGTGGACCGGCTTCTTGGAGCCCATCTCGCCGCCCAGCATCTCGATCGCCCGGTTCGAGATCACCTCGTTGGCGTTCATGTTCGACTGGGTGCCCGAGCCGGTCTGCCAGACCACCAGCGGGAAGTGGTCGTTCAGCTTGCCGTCGATCACCTCCTGGGCGGCGGCCACGATGGTCTCGCCCAGGGTGCGGTCCAGCTTGCCCAGCGCCATGTTGGTCTCGGCCGCGGCCCGCTTGACGATCCCGAGCGCCCGCACGATCGGCAGCGGCTGCTTCTCCCAGCCGATCCGGAAGTTGCCCAGCGAGCGCTGCGCCTGCGCCCCCCAGTAGCGGTCGGCGGCGACCTCGATCGGGCCGAAGGTGTCGGATTCGGTGCGGACGGTGCTCATGTCGGCAGGCTCTTCAGGCGTGGCGGGAGGATGTGCGGCGGTGTAGCACGGAGCCGCGGGCGGGCAAGCTCGCGGCGGAGCGACGCATGACCCCCGGCTGGATCGGCTCAGGCAAGGTTCGGGCGCGCGAGAGCGGGGAGGCGGTCGAGATCACCATCGACGGCCTCACCACCCAGGCCAAATACTACAAGCCGCTGGTCTACGAATTCATGCGCAAGGAGTGGAGCTCGCGGCCGTCGTGGGGCGACTTCACCGTCGAGATCGTGATGGAGCACGTCGGCGAGCCGCCGCACATCGACCTCGACAACCTCGCCAAGGCGCTGCTCGACGCGATCAAGGGCTACCTGTTCCACGACGACGCCCAGGTGGCGCGGCTGCTGGTCGAGCGCCGGGAAGGGGAGCGCGAGCGGATCGCCATCCGCTGCTTCCCCCGGCGCGGCGGGAGCTGAACGCTCAGGAGGCGGGTCGCTCGAAGCGCAGCGTCGGCAGGCGCAGCTGCATCTCGGCCCCGACGAACAGCTGCGGCTCGGACGGCAGGGCCACGCCCGCCTCGGCCTCCTTGCGCGCCACGCAGGCGCGCGCGCCGGCGGCGAGGGCGAGGAAGTCGGCGGCGGCCGGCAGGCTCTCCAGCACGCAGCCGTCGAACCATGGGTACCGTTCATCGGCGCCGCAGCCGAACGAGGTGCGGTCGCGGCGGGCGGCCGTCAGCACCATCCGGTTCGGCCCCTCGAGGGCGTTGACGAACTGGCCCGAATAGCAGGCGGAGACGATCACTACGGTCGGCCGCGAACCGCAGGTGCGGCGCACGAGGTTGGCCATGACGTCCGGGGTCATTTCGCCCTCGCCGAACACCAGGTGGTCCGGCGCGCCATGCGAGGTGAAGTAGAGAAGGCAGCCTCGCGTCGCCACGGCCGCCGTCTCCTG
>Ga0233425_10001274_pt1 | contig 57963 bp, 46 predicted proteins | sample Watercolumn_Towu_2_FD_181712 | JGI IMG/M metagenome (GOLD analysis project Ga0233425, IMG submission 181712) | Freshwater microbial communities from Lake Towuti, South Sulawesi, Indonesia - Watercolumn_Towuti2014_140_MG | ecosystem: Environmental > Aquatic > Freshwater > Lake | place...
TTCTGCCTGAATCTGCTACGCCGCAATCAGCAATACAACGTTGGCATCCGAGCCAAGCAAAAAGCCGCCAGTTGGTCACACCAATACCGCCTCTCTCTCCTTAACTTCTAAATGCGTTCACCGTGCAACGAAATCTTGTGCTTAAAATAAACGACGAACTGAGAAATTCTGCCGCGAGGGACAGAACATATTCTGCCGCGTAAAATTATGGTCTTTTACGGTCTGGACAGAGTGGTCGAGCAACCCCATTTTCGGGTAGCGCCCATTCGATCCAAACGTGAATTTCGCCCCTGCTGCCTTCGCCAGTCTTAGGAAGGGCGTCCGAGGCAATTTGTAGCTCGCACTGATCTCCAGTGCGACACCGCGTTTGACCGCCGCCTCAATGATCTTCCGCATCCGCGCCTCGGTCCAGAGCCGGTCGTAATCCGGCATCAGCGCTGACGGCAGCCAAGAAACATTGGCCAGGATGTTGACCGGCCCGCTCGACAGTATCTCGACGTGCCAATCCACGTAGCGATCCATGAACCGTTGCGCTTCGCCGATCTCGGCTTCCTTCGTCCAAAGTTTGACACGTTTGCCGTTTTTGTCCGGCATCGTCATCGCGTCAATGAGCACGTAATCGAGTTGCGCCAGTCCCGCCTTCGTAAAGCCGCTTGCCCAGTCGCTGAACTCCGCCTGCACGCCTTTATAGACGGGTTTGCCTTCGAGCATCTTGACGTAGGCCGTCAACTCCGCGTCGTTGCTGAGCACAACCGGGTATTGGTTCTCCTTTGTGCCGGCGTGCTCGACGATGCCGAACTTCACCGAGCGCGCCTGCGGCAACGCCAGCACCTTGTCAATCGTGCTGTTGTCGAGGTGGACGTGGAAATCCACCAACGGAAAATCCAAATCTTCCTCCGCGCGCGCCAACGATGCGGCCGCGCAACCCGCAGTGGTCTGTCTCAGAAACGAACGTCGCGAGATATTGCTGTTCATTAGTCCTCTTTGGTAATCTGCCGTGCGTCTGAGGACAAGCAAATACGAAAACGCACTATGAAACGCACTTTCCAACCGGAGACCGAGCGACAGTTGCGCGTAGCGTGGGCCGCGCTGGCGTCCGGGACTTGAAACCGACATTGAACACGCACCCGACATTGGCGGCGATGGCGCTGCTGATCCGCGTGGCGCGAGGCGACTGGGGCGACGCGACCGAGGAGAACATCGAACGGGTGTTGCGCTCGGCGGCAGAACAGTTGCAGCAGTTTTGTCCGTGCCGACGGAACCCAATCGTGGTCGAACACACGGAGGGGCCACCGAGGGTGTTGTACCGCAAAGGGACAAAGGGCGAGACTTTGGTGCGCCTGAATGTGACCGGCACGTATTGGGCGCAGTTCGCGTATCAATTCGCGCACGAGTTCTGTCACATCTGTTGCGGCTACGAGAAGAAGGCGGGCCGGAGTAATCCGAACCAGTGGTTCGAGGAGTCGTTGTGTGAGACAGCGTCGTTGTTTGCCATCCGACGGATGGCGGACGCGTGGAAAACTAATCCGCCCTACCCGAACTGGCGAGACTTCGTGAAGCACCTTGATTCCTATGCCGCCGATCTGCTGGCAAATGACAAACGGAAGCTGCCATCGCAGATGACGTTTGCCCAGTGGTTCACGCTCAATGAATCGAAGCTGCGCGAGAACAACGGCTGCGACCGCGACCGCAACGGCGTGATCGCAAACAACATCTTGCTGCCGCTACTGGAGAAGAACCCGGAAAGCTGGGAGGCGGTCGCCTGCCTGAACGCGGAACCATCTTGCGAGCCGGGCGGGTTCGCACAGTACCTGGCTGTGTGGCGGCGTGCGACGACGGATAATCACCGCGCGTTCATCCAAGGAATCGCCGAGACGTTCGGCGTCCAGCCCCATTGAGCCACCAAATGCGTCAAATCCCGGCAAGTGCCGAGCGGCTCACCCAACCCTGTTTGCCGTCCGCCCGCTCGACGAACAGCCACTCGCCGCGATCCTCGCGGATGGCAACGCGCGCGCCTTCGGTCAGATTGAACAGCACGGTTGCCAACGGCAACGGCGCGGAGCGAACCTCCGACTTCGACGCCAACACAACCGCCTCCGGCGGCGACGACACGCGACTGACCAACGCCGCCGTCGCCATCGCCCAGACGCACGCCACGGCAACCGCCGCGACGATGAAACCCGTCCGCCATTTCGGCAGCCAGATGCAGCCCGCCGCAGCCAGCAACGTCAGCCAAAGCCCCGTTACTTCAAGCCAACCCCACTCCGCCAGTGTCCGGCTCCGAACCGCATTCTGGAGGAAACGACGGAATGGCGAACCGATCTCGTCCACGCCGAGCCGTTGCTGTGCGAACCTCAAGTTCGCCAAAATGTCCGGGTCGCGCGGCGACAATCGCTGCGCGCGTTCGTAGTTCAGAATCGCCAGGCCAAGTTTGTCCTGACGAAACCACGCATTGCCGAGATTGAAATAAACGTTTGCCGTCTTCGGTTGAAGCGCCTCGAACGCGTTCGCGGCTTCGGCAAACCGGCCGGCATCGTAGAGCGCGTTGGCCGCCTTGAAATCTTGGGCCAGCACCGGGATGGCGATGAGCAAGTTAGCGAGCAGTATTTTCCAGTTCATCAATCACCTGCTCCACTTTTTGTTTCAATGACGCCACGTCCGCCGGCACGCCAGCAAAACGCGCCGCGTCGCACGCTTCGAAAATCTCCCGCACCCCCGCCGGCAATTTCTGTTCATCGGCCACCGACACGGTGATGCCGGACGCGGGAATGTTCAGCCGGTCGCCGAGGTAAACCTGCAATGCGCGTTGGACTTCCTCGCAATTTGTCGCCGCGACGAGCTGCTTGCGGGCGTTGCGGGCCGCGCGGCTTCGGCGCGCATACGCAACGTCACCGCGCAGTTTGTCCGCGCGACGCTTCCAAACCAGCGCTCCGGCAACCGCGACCAACGGTGTCGCATTCAGCAACCAAAAAGTCACCGGCGAAAACGCTCTGGCCACCGAGCCGGGCGCGCCTTTGAGATAGACGATGTCGTGGCCGAGTTTCTCCTCCGGCCGCAGCCGCAACCCGCCGCTGACAATCGCCGTCTGGCCGCCAGTGCCGGGCTTGACGTTGACTTGCAGCGGCGGATGCGTCGCGGTCTTGTACTGCTTCGCCACGGCATCGAAATAGCTGAACCGAACATCGGGAAGCCGTTTGCTGCCGGCGCTCCTCGGAACGAGAACCTGTTGAATGACCCGTTCACCGCCGGAGTTCAGTTCGTTCTTCGTTGTCTTTGTTGTGGGATCGTAACTCTTGAATTCCTCCAGCCCGCTCAGCTTCGGTGGCGGCACGAGGTCAATGTTGCCGGTGCCGCTGACTTTGATGGTGAGCGTGATCGGGTCGCCGACGTTGACTTCGCCGGGCTTGGCGGTGACTTCGAGATTCCACTGGCCAATCGCTCCGCTGAAATCAGCGGGACGACCTTCGTTGGGTAAAGGCAGCACTTCAATCGGCACTGCGTCCATCGTGAACGGCGCCTCGGTGACGTCAACCCGGCTTCCAAAGACCCGCTCGAATATGTCGGCGGCCCGGCTGCGTTTCTCGGAAACCAATTGTCCCTTCACGACGCACGGCCCAAACTTCAGTTGGCCAGTACGCTCCGGCGAGATGGCGCCTTCGATGAGAAAGACATTGTAGCTGACACCACCCTCAACGTGCGTTCCTGATTTTATGTTGGGATTATACTTGTAGCCGAGACCGTCGGCTTCGTAGTTGAATCCGCTGAATCCTCTCAACGGCACGTCGGAACGCGCGAACACCAACACGTTCAGCGGCGCGACCTGTCCGAGATAAACTTGCTGCGAAGGCGTCTGGACACGCACCGCCACCTTCTGGCTCAAGTCCGTCTGCACGGCGCCTTTCTCGACGACCAGCTTGATCGGCTCCGTGCGATAAACCTGGTTGCCTATCGGCACCTCGATGGCCGGAATGACGAACTCACCCGTGCGCGATGGCGTGACTTGGTAGGCCAGTCCCACCGACTGACTCATCGCTCCGTTGACAATGGACATGCTCTGGTTGACCGCCGGCCCGGCGAAGGTCAGCCCGTCCACTTTCGGAATCGCCAACCCCGGCGCACTCTGAGAACCTTGGATGGTGACGGTGAATGTGAGCGATTCGCCAAATGCGATCCGGTTGCGATCCACGGTCGCCGTTACTGACACTTGGGCGAACACAGGGACAGAGAACAACAACAAAACGACTGTCATTCTGAGCGAAGTGAGCCGAAGCCCTGAGTCAGCGAAGGGGAAGAACCTCACAACGGCCGCGCTTTGGCGTGTTGTCATTGCGAGGCCCTTCGCTTCGCTCAGGGTGACAGTTGGGGTGTGTTTGGACATCCTCACCAATCTTTTATCGGCGCGCCCTTGTCTTTCAAGTCTTTCATCTGCACTTCGGGGAAGAAATTCCAGTTTTGTTCGTTCTCGCGCAGGTTATCCAGCAACGCTTTCGCTTCTTGCTTGTCGAGCTTATCGGGCTGCGCCTGCTGCTCTTGGTCCTTTGACTTCTGATCTTGCTGCTGTTTCTGTTGTTGCTGGTCTTTCTGATCCTGCTTCTGTTGTTGGTCTTGTTTCTGTTGCTGCTGATCCTGCTTCTGCTGGTCGTTCTTCTTCTGGTCCTGTTTCTTGTCCTGCTGATTCTGCTGCTGCTGTTTCTTTTCCAACTCCTCAATCTTCTTCTTTACGAAATCGAGGTTGAACTTCGCGTCGGCGTCTTTCGGATCCAGCGCCAACGCGCTCTCGTAGCTCTTCACGGCACGCTGCCACAACTGCTTCGCCTGCTCCTGCTCCCATTCACCCTGGCGATAACAGGCGTTGCCAAGATTGTAGTAGGCGCGCTGCTGGAGCGCGCGATCCGGCGTTGCCAACGCTTGCTCGAACGACGATGTCGCCGTGGCGAAATCGTTGCTCCGGTACGCCGACACACCGTCGTTGTAACGCAGCGGCCAGTTGGCCGACGGGCTTCCTGCGAGGGATGCCAGCGACAGCAGAACGGCAAAACCACGGAGACACGGAGACACAGAGAGGACATAAAACAGGTTCTCTTTCCGCTCTCCTCTGCTCCGTGTCTCCGTGCCTCCGTGGTTCATATCTTCCTCCGATCGGTTACAAAACATTCGACCAGCAACAACGCCAACGCAAGACCAAGCGGCCACTGGAACCGCTCGAAGTATCGCTTCCGCAACTGCGTGTCCTGTTCCTTGCCTTGAAGCTGGCCGATGCCTTTGCTGTAAATCGTCTCCATCCCGAAATCCCCGGCGGCACTGCGCACGTAGATGCCACCAGTCTTGAGCGCGAGTTGTTTGAGCGTCTCCTCGTCGAGGCGCGACTTCACAACAGCACCTTCCTTGTCCTTGAGGAAATCCATCCCCTTCCCTTCCTCGCGCATCGGAATCAACTCGCCTTCCGTTGTGCCGACGCCAATCGCGTAAATCTTCACGCCGGCTTGCGCGGCTTCGTCGGCAGCATCGAGCGCATCGCTTTCCGTCTGCTCTCCATCCGTGATCAACACAATCGCCCGTTCGCGTCCTTCGCCGGCCTCGAACGCTTTCAGCGCCGTGCGAATCGCCGTGCCGATGGCTGTGCCGCCGCGCGGAATGACTCGCGGGTCAGCGTCCTTCAACGTCAGGCGGAACGCCTCGTAGTCCACCGTCAACGGACACTGCATGAAAGCCGTCCCGGCAAATGCCACCAGCCCGATGCGGTCGCCACGCAAGTTCTCCAGCAAATCCTGCACGGCGTATTTCGCCTGCACGAGCCGGCTCGGACGCACGTCCTCGGTCAACATGCTCTTGGAGACATCGAGCAACACCGCGATGTCCACGCCGCGATACTTCACCTCGCGCCATTCGAATCCCCAACGCGGCTGCGTCAACGCCAGCACCGCGCACAGCGCCGTCGCCACGATGAGCGCCGCCTTCCAGCGACGTGCGACGGGACGCACCGACTCGGCGAGGCGTTGCGCGAGCGGCTGCGCCGCGAACCGTTCCAGCGCGCGACGGCGCGCTCGAAACGCCCAGACGAGAAACAGCACCAGCGCCGGCACGAGTGCGAGCAGCCAGAAGAAGATTGGATTGCCAAATGTCACGGCAACCTCCGCAGTCGCGTGTGCTCCAACGCGACCGCCGCCAGCAGACAACCCAAGCCGGGCAACAACGCCCATGGGAACAGTTCGCGCCAGTCTTCATAGACGATGGTCTCTACCTTCTGCTTCTCCATCTCGTCAATCTGCGCGTAGGTCTTCTTCAACGACGCCGTGTCAGCGGCGCGGAAATATTGGCCGCCGGTGGTCGTGGCAATTTGCTTCAAGAGATCCTCGTCGAGATCGCTCGGCGTCGCAATCGTCTGGCCCATAATACTGACGATTCGTTGCGGCGACCCGGCGCCGATGGTGTAAACGCGAATCCGAAATTCCTTCGCCGCTTTCGCCGCCTCCATCGCCGGCGGCGTCGGCACATTCTCGCGTCCGTCGGTCAACAAGATGATGACTTTGCTCTTGGCCTTCGTGTCGCGGAGCCGGTTGACCGCGGTGCCGATGCCGGCGCCGATGGCGGTGTTGCCTTCAACGAGGCCAATCTTCACCCGGTCGAGGTTGCGTTCGAGCCAGTCGTGATCGAGCGTCAACGGACTCGCGACGTACGCGCGCGTGCCGAACACGACCATGCCGATGCGGTCGTTGGTCCGTGTGCGGATGAACTCGCGCACCACGTCCTTGACTGCGTCGAGACGCGCTTGCCGCCGCCCCCCTTTCTCGTAGTCCGGCGTCTGCATGCTGCCGGAGACGTCGAGCACCAGCACGATGTCAATGCCTTCCGCCTTGACCTTGCTTTCGCGTTTCCCGACTTGCGGACGCGCCAGCGCAACGATGAACAACACCAGCGCCGCGCCCCGCAACGCGAGTAGCAAGAGCGGCCCCAAGCGTGTCCACAACGACGCCGTCGCTGCGGCCACGGATGAGAACTTCAAGCCACCGCGCTGCGCCATCCGTCGCTCCCACCAGAGCCAGAGCGGGATCACCACCAGCAACAACAGCAGCCATGGACTCGCAAACTTCATCGCGTTTCCTCCACGAATTTCTCCGCTGCGGCGAAGGCGCGTTGCCGGTCAGTGGCATCCGGTTGATGACGCGCGAACTTCACCAAGTCGCACTCGACGAGGAACGCGCTGAGCAACGTCATCTGCTGTGCCGGCAGGTTGGCCTCGGCGAGAAACTCCTCCGTCGTGCGTTCCGGGGCGCGCAAGCCAAACCGTTCCTCGATGTAGTGACGCACGATGTCGGAGAGACGTGTGTAGAGAACCTCCACCGGAGGATTCTCCTCGCGGAGTTGTTGGAGCGCTTGCATCGCAATCTCATACGGTGTCAGCGGCGCGACCACCGGCGCCATAACCTCCGGTTGCCGGCGTTTCCACCACCAGAACACTGCGGCGGCAATCGCGAGTAACGCCGCCAGCGCCACCCACCACCACCAATCAATCGGAATCGGCACCGCATCTTTGATCGGGCGGATGTCGTCATTGGTCACAGATGCCACACCTCCTGTAACGGCTGTCATCCTGAGCGAAGCGAAGGACCTCTTTGTCCCGAACGACAGAGATTCTTCGCTTCGCTCAGAATGACAACAGACCAGCTTCATATCCTCCTCCCTCGCATCCGGAAAAACTTGATCAGCGGCATCATATAGTCGGCGTCGCAGCGGATTTCGACGTGATCAACGCCGGCGGAGCGAAGCGAAACTCGCAACGACTCCAGCCGCGCCTTCACCTTCGCGGCAAAACTATCGCGCACGGAACGGTCGAACGTGTCCACCAAGGCACTCGCGCCGGTTTCGGCATCACGAAGCTCCACAAGTCCGACTGCCGGCATCTCCTCCTCGCGCGGGTCGCGCAGGCTGAGCGCGACGAGGTCGTGATGTTGGCCGGTGACGCGCAGTTGTTTCTCGAAGTCGGCATCTTGGAAATCGGAGAGGAGGAAACAGACGGCGCGACGCGGCTGGACGCTGTTGAGATAGTCGAGCGCGAGCGCGACATCGGTGCCGCGTCCTTTCGGCTGGAACGCGAGAATCTCGCGGATGACACGCAGGACGTGCCGGCGGCCCTTGTTTGGCGCGACGAACTTCTCGATTTGGTCGGTGAACATGATGAGGCCGACCTTGTCGTTGTTGCGGATGGCGGAGAACGCCAGCACGGCGGCGAGTTCGGCGGCGAGTTCGTTCTTGGTCTGGCGGACGCTGCCGAACTGGCCGGAGGCGCTCACGTCCACGACGAGCATCACGGTCAGTTCGCGCTCTTCCTTGAACTTCTTGACAAACGGATGGCCGAACCGCGCCGTGACGTTCCAGTCAATCGAGCGGACTTCGTCGCCGGGCATATACTCGCGGACTTCCTCGAACTCCATGCCGCGTCCCTTGAAGACGGAATGATATTGGCCGCCGAGCACGTCGGTGACTTCCCGGTTCGTGCGGATCTCGATCTGGCGGACTTTCTTGAGGACTTCTTTGGGGATCACGGGACGGGAACTTCGTCGAAAATGCGTTTGATGATGCTCTCGCTGGTCATTTCCTCGGCTTCGGCTTCGTAGCTGACGATGACGCGGTGGCGCAACACGTCCATGCCGATGGTCTTCACGTCCTGCGGCGTGACGTAGCCGCGACCTTGGAGGAACGCGAACGCCTTGGCGCAGAGCGCGAGGTAGATCGTCGCGCGCGGTGACGCGCCGTATTGGATGAGACCGGCAATGTCGAGGTTGTAGGCTTTCGGGTCGCGCGTGGCGAAGACGATGTCCACGATGTAGTTCTTGATCTTGTCGTCCATGTAGATCGAGTCAACGGTCTTGCGGGCCTTCAGAATCTGCTCCGGCGTGACGACGGGCGTGGTGACGATCTGTTTGCCGGTCTCGGCCATGCGGTCCATGATTTCGCGTTCTTCCGTCTTGCTTGGATAACCGATGGAGAGCTTGAGCATGAAACGATCAACCTGTGCCTCGGGCAACGGGTACGTGCCTTCCTGCTCGATCGGGTTCTGCGTCGCCAGCACGAGGAACGGTTCTGGTAGCTTGAACGTCTGTTCGCCGATGGTGACTTGGCGTTCCTGCATCGCTTCGAGTAACGCGCTCTGCACCTTCGCCGGGGCGCGGTTGATTTCGTCGGCGAGGATGAGGTTGGCAAAGATCGGACCTTTCTTGATGCGGAACTCGCCGTCCTTCGGGTTGTAGATGAGCGTGCCGATCACGTCGGCGGGCAACAGGTCCGGCGTGAACTGGAGCCGGTGGAAATTTGTCTGGATGGCGGCGGAGAGAGTTTTGACCGAGAGCGTCTTGGCGAGGCCGGGGACGCCTTCGAGCAGGACGTGGCCATCGGCGAGGAGGCCGATGAGCAATCGTTCGATGAGATATTTCTGGCCGACGATGACCTTGCTGATCTCGCCGGCGAGGATGCGGGTGAATTCGCTTTCGCGTTTGACTTGTTCATTGATGGCGGCAATACCGTGTTCCATGTTCTCTCCTGGGTTGAATTCGAGACAACACTACAGACAATTCCCCGCCAATTCAGTTCAAAAATGGACTGAACAGTCTAACCGGGCGGACCGCTCTGTTCGCGACGGACAAAATCAATGGCGTATCGAAGCAGTTCGGTGGAGTTTTTGAAGCCGAGTTTGCGGCAGATGTTGGCGCGGTGGCTTTCGACGGTCTTGAGACTGAGGTTCAACTGGTTGCCTATCTGACTGCGCGTGCAGCCCTCGCCGTACATTCGCAAGACCTGAATCTCGCGGTCGCTCAACGCCTCCGTCGGCGACTGCTTTCCGTTGTTCACGGCCTGCTCGACCAACCGCTCGCTGACGGCCGGGCTGATAACCAGCTTGCCATCGCAAACGCTGCGAATGGCCTTGATCAACGCTGAGGCCGATGCGCTTTTCATCAGGTAACCGGCGGCGCCGGCACGCAGCGCGCGCCGTGCGTACAGCGATTCGTCGTGCATCGAAAGCACAACGATGCGCGTCTGGGGACTCCGCGTCTTGATGTCCTTGGTCAACTCGATCCCGTCGCGGCCGGGAAGGGAAATGTCCACGAGCGCCACATCCGGTTTTTGCGTGGCAATTTCCGCGAGCGCCTCGGCGGCGGTGCCGGCCTGGCCGCAGACGGTCATGTTCGGCTCGTCGCGAATGCAGTCGGCGATGCCTTTGCGGACAAGCGGATGGTCGTCCACAAGGAAGATGCGAAGTTTGGCGCGTTTGATGATCTCGCTGATTTTACTCGTCATGTGCGGCTCCTTTCTGCCGGTGAGGCAAGAGGCAAGTTACGATTGTGCCGCCGTTCTTGGCGCGGCTGATGGTGAGGTTGGCGCCGATGACGGAGGCGCGGTGTTTCATGATTGCCAGTCCCATGCCGGTGCGGCGGCGGGAGCGGGGAGGCAAACCGCAACCGTTGTCGCGGACCTGTAGTTCAATCCCGGCGTCATCTTTGCGAAGGCTGATGACAATCCGTTCGGCTTTACCGTGGCGGGCGGCGTTGCTGATGGCTTCCTGTGTGATGCGGTAGAGGTGGGTCGCGGCGACGTGGTCGTGGACAAGGATTGGCCGCGGGCATTCGAGGCGGCACGAAACGCTGAAAATCTTCGTTGTACTGACGGCCAGTTCGTGCAAGGCGGCCATCAGGCTTTCCGGGTCGGGGCGGACCGGGTGCAGGCCGCGGGCAATGGCGCGCACTTCGTCGAGTGCCTTGTCGAGTTCGCGGCTGATACGCGCGGCGGTGAAGGAGCCGGGAGTTTTTGCGCGGGCGAGGCGATGGCCGAGGGAACTGCTGAGGAACTTGGCGCCCGTCAGAACCTGGCCGACGCTGTCGTGCAAGTCCTGTCCGATGCGGTGTTGTTCGTGCTCGCTGATTTTGAGGATTTCCTGTTCGAGACGCTGGCGTTGGGCGATTTCCTCGCGCAGTTGGACGGTGCGCTGTTCGACGCGCTGCTCCAACAACTCCTCGATGCGTTTCTGTTCTTCAATGTCCGTGGCGGTGCCTAACCACTGAACCACGCGCCCTTGTTCGCCCTTGATCGGAACGCAACGTCCGAGGAACCAACGATATTGGCCGTCTGTCGCGCGGCGAATGCGATATTCACTCTGAAACGGCGTTCCGTTGTTGAAGGACTGGATCCACAATTGCTGCATCTGCTGTCGCTCCTCCGGATGAATCGCCGCCCACCAACCGCCGTCGGCCTGCACCTGCTCCAGCGTCAAGCCGGTGTAGTGGGCGCGCTGCTGGTTGGCGTAACCGGGCCTGCCATTGGCGTCGAAGACCCAGACTTGTTGCGGCAGGGCTTCGGCAAGGGTGCGGAACTGCTCCGCGCTTTCCCGCAGTGCCTGCTCAGCCTGTTTGCGTTCGGTGATGTCAATGTGGCAGCCAAGCATCCGTACCACTTTGCCTTCGGCATCACGCAGCGCATCGGCGATCGTGTAGATCCAACGGTAACTGCCGTTCTTGTGACGGAACCGGAACTCGACCTCGTGTCGGCCCTGCGGGTTGGCGAGGAAGCGGCGGATTTTCTGCATTGTCGGTTCGAGGTCGTCGGGATGCACCCGGCTCTGCCACTCCTCGAAAAGGTTGGAAATCTCGTCGTCCCGGTAACCGATCTGGTATTTCCATTCCCGCGAGTAATAAACTCGATTCGTCCGTAAATCCCAATCCCAAAGCCCCACGTTGCCCGCCCCCGTCGCCAACCGCAGCCGCGTCTCGCTCTCGTGCAATGCCTGCTCGGCTTGCTTGCGCGCCGTGATGTCGCGCCAGATGGCGAGCAGGAACGTTCGTGCTCCCAGTCGAACGGGACTGGAGCGGACTTCGATGTCCAGCACAGCGCCGTTCTTGGTTCGCTGTTTGGTCTCGAAGACTTCGGTGCCGCTCGCCACGATTTTTTTAACGTGGTCTTTCGTTTCGGTTGCGGACTCGACCACATCAAGGTCGGGAATCCTGAGTTTCGCAAATTCCTCGCGGCTGTAACCGAGTTGCCGGCAGGCTTGGTCGTTGAAGTCCAGAAAACCGAGCGTGTTGGGGTCAATCAGAACGATCATGTCCGCCGCTTGTGTGAACAAGGTGTGGTATCGCGTTTCGGATTCGCGCAAGGCTTCCTCGGCCCGCTTCATGTCGTCAATGTCCGTGGCGCAACCGAACCACGCCGAAATCTTCCCTTGAGCGTCTTTGACCGGCACCGCCCGCGCCAGATGCCAGCGATACTGACCGTCGGCGGCCCGGCGCACCCGCCCTTCGGCCAAGACCAGCACGCCACCGGCCAAGCCGGCACTGACTTGTTGAAATGCGCTCGCCCGGTCGTCCGGATGCAAAGCGTTAGTCCACCCCGTGCCGCGCACTTCGTCCGGCGACTGGCCGGTGTAGTCGAGCCACTGTTTGCTGGCTTCGAGGATCAACCCGGCGGCGTCGCACCGCCACGCCAACATCGGCATCGCCTCGACCATCAACCGGTACCGTTCCTCGCTCTCCCGCAACGCCTCCTGGGCCTGCTTGCGCTCGGTGATATCTTGGAAAAAACCGTGCACGCGGCGACGTTCCCTGTCTATCTCGCCAATGGCGTGTACCCAGCGGTGATTGCCCTTGGCGGTGATGAACGGTAACTCAACATCAAATGGCTCGCCCAGTTCGATCGAGCGCTGCACGGCTTTCTCGATAATCGCTCGCGATTCGGGAGCGTAAAACGCAATTCCATTTTCCACCGTAGGCTTGAAGTCCAAGTCCACCTCGTGGATGCGATAGACTTCTTCAGTCCATCTCTGCTCCAGCGTATCGATGTTGAACTCCCAGCCACCCACTTTGCCGATGTTTTCGGTCTCTTTCAGTAGTTCTCGGGATTCGCGCAACGCCTCCTCGACACGCTTGCGCGCGGTGATGTCGAACAGCATGCCGACACTGCGAACAATCTTGCCGTTGGAGTCACGCATGTCCACCCAGGCGTCGGTTACCCAACGTTCCGAGCCGTCGCGCGCACGAATGCGGTAATCGGCTGCCCAAGAGGTGCCGGTCCCTTTGGCAAACTCGCCAATGGCCTCCGACATCTTGTGGAAAACCTTACCGTCGGACATCACAATCTCCACGATCGCGCTCTCAAACACCTCCGGCGTGCATTCGTGGGGAGCGCAACCAATCAACTGTTCGACGCCGTCACCCATGAATTCGTAGCAGTTGTTCACGTGGTCAAGGGTGTAGGGAACAGCGCCAACGGCTTCGATGGAGGCACGGTGGACTTCTTCGCTGTGCCGCAACGCCTGCTCGGCCTGTTTGCGCGCGGTGATGTCTTCGGCAGTCGAAAGCAGGAGTGACTGGTTTCCGGCACGGACGAGTTCTCCAAAAACCCGGCACGTGAGCATCTCGCCGTTCTTCTTGCGGAGCTGAAGTTCGATGCCGCTGACTCGCCCCTGTTTCTTGAACTCCTTGATCATTCGCTGGCGGTCTTCTGCGGTAATCCAACCCAGTTCGACCGATGTTTTCCCCACGGCGTCGGCACGGCTAAAGCCCGACACTTTGCAAAACGCTTCGTTGACATCCAAGTAGCGGCCGGTTTCAATTTCGCTGAGCGTCGCGAGCAACGGCCCATATTGAAATGCCTTGTTGAACCGTTCCTGACTCTCGGCCAGCACCTCCTCAGCGTGCTTGCGCTCGGTGATGTCGCGCGCGTTGATCACGATGCCGCGCACGGCGGGATCGTGCAGCAGGCTGGTGGCGGCAATCTCCGCCGTTCGCCACGAACCACCGCGCGCGCGCACGCGGACCTCGAAGCGCGTGGACGTGCCCGGTTCATTCACGCTTTCTTGGAAGATCCGCTGAACCGACGGCAGGTCGTCCGGATGCACGAGATCGAAGGCATTGCGCCCGATCAACTCTTCGAGGGTGAAGCCCACGTCCTGACCGGCCTGCGGGCTTCCGTACATGATCGTCCCCGTTTCATCCAGGACAATGACCGAGTCCGCCGATTTCTCCGTCAAGGCGCGATACCAGCGTTCCCGCAGTTCGAGCGCCTCCAGCGTCTGGCGACGGGACAGCGCTCCGGCAAATATCTCACCGGCTGTCCGCAGCAGACGGATGTCGTCGTCAGACCAATCCTGCACGGCCCTGACGGCGTCAAACGCGAAGAAACCGATCAGCCGGGCGGCATGACGGATCGGGATCGCCAAAGCCGAACGGGTGCCGATGCGCTGCATGTTCTCGCGTTCGGTGACGGCCTCCGGCGGCAGATCCTCGATGCGGCGCACGTGCAACGGTTCCCCGGTTCGCATCCGGGCAGTCACCCAGGAAAACTTCGTCGCGGGCAGGTTCTGGTAGTGCGCTTTCTGCGACGGCAGGCCCGGCGCCACCCATTCATGCGTGTTGTCAACGGTCGTCAGGTCGTCAGAAAAACGGAACAGGCTGGCATAGTCCGCATTCAGGAATCGGCTCAACTCGCCCAGCGATTCGGTGATGGCATTGTCCAGTTCTGTCGGGGCGATGTTGATCAGGCGACTGGAAACAGCCGCGACGATTTGTTCCAGCGCGAGGCGGTGATGGAGTGTCTCCTCGGCCTGCTTGCGCAAGGTGATCTCGCGGAAGTAGAGGTTGACGTAACCGCTCTCGGCGACGGGAGTGAAATTCACGAGATAAGTTCGATCACCGATAGTAATCTCGACTTCGCGCTTGGCGCCGCCGGCCAGAACGTCACGGCACAACTGTCCGATTTCTTCCGGCGGTTCCTCGCCCACATCCCGACCCCAAGCGGCCAATACCGTCCGCGCCGCCGGATTGGCGTAGCTCAATGTCCGTCCTTTTTGCAACCGCATCACGGGGCTGGAATTCTCTTCCGGCAGGCGGGCGGCCAATTCCAGCGCCTGCTCTGTGTGTTTGCGAACGGTGATGTCGTGTGACCAAACCAGCAGTTGCTGGACGTTTCCGCCCGGGCCAAGGATCGGTTTGCAATGCGTGTCCACCCAGATCCACGAGTCGTCCCGGCAACGCAACCGATGTTCGACGACGGTGGTCTGGCCGGCCAAGTTCGCCTCGCGCGCCTGCTCGACGCGCGGGAGGTCTTCCGGATGAATCCACACCCGCCAGTCGCTGTTCTGCATTTCCTCCATCGTCCAGCCCGTCTGACGGAAGAACGACGGGCTGATGTAGAGCCGGCCGCCCCTGGTGTCGTTGAGAAACACGAAGTCCTCGGCGTTGTCGGCCAGCAGCCGGTAGCGTTCCTCGCTCTCGCGCAACGCGGCCTCGGACTGCTTGCGCGCCGTGATGTCAAGCAACACGCCCACGCTGCGGAGAAGCTGGCCGTCTTGATCGCGCACTTCCACCGCCGCATCCAGAAACCAACAGTCGCTGCCATCGCGTCGGCGCATATGATGGTCGGCTGCCCAGATCGTGCCTCCTTTTGCGAGGAACTCACGGGTGGCTTCCGCCTCCTTGCGGAACATCTTGCCATCGGGCATGACGATTTGATCCACAATCTCCTCAAACAACTGCGGCGTGCATTCGTGGAGAGCATAACCGGTCAAGGCTTCGATGCCGCTCCCCATGAAATCGTAACTGTTCGTGCGGTAATTACGAACGTAGGGAATGGCGCCGGCCGCTTCGATGCATTCGCGATGGAGTCGCTCGCTTTCCTGCAACGCCTTCTCCGCCTGTTTGCGTTCCGTGATGTCGCGCACGATGGCCCACATGCCGACGGGTTTGCCATCGTCATCGCGAAGCAGGAACGTGCGAACTTCTACCGGGAAAACAGATTTGTCTTTGCGCCGGTATTCTTTTTCATAAACGTCGGAGTACCCGCGCGTGAGAACCTGTCCGGCCATGATGCGCTGCTGAACGGCGTGCCATCGCGCGGGCGTCACATCCACGTAGGTCATACGGCGCAACTCGTCGGCGGAGTAGCCAAGCATCGCCTCGTAAGCCCGGTTGCATTCGACGAAGTGCCCGGTCATGTCCACGTAAGCGACCGCGTCGGTGATGCTCTCATGCAACCGGCGGTATTTGGCTTCCGACTTCTGCAACGCTGCCGCCGCCTGTTTGCGCTCCGTGATGTCACGGACCAAGCCGCAAAGATATTCCGTCTCGCCGAGCTTCAAGTAACTCGCGTTTATCTCGACCGGAATCACGCGCCCGTCTTTGGTGCGAAGGCGGGCTTCAAACGTCAGGTGCCGCTTGGTTTTGAACTCGTTCCAACGACGAGGCAGGTCGGCGGCTGGAAAATCCACATCAATGTCGTGCACCGTCATTCGCAACAGTTCCTCGCGCGTATAGCCGAGGATTTGCGAAGCGGCTGCGTTCACCTCCACGAACGCGCCGTCCATTCCCACCCAGAACACCCCCGACCACATATGATCGAGCGTGAACTGCGAAAACTGCAAGGCCAGTTCCGCCCGTTTGCGCTCGGTGATGTCCTGGACGATGTGGACCGCGCCAGTCAGTTCGCCGGACGGATCGAACATCGGATCCACGATGACCCGCCACCATCGTTCGCCCCGCGCCAACTCGATGCTCTCGCGCTGATGGCTCTCGATCATTCGCCGGGTGGGACAATTGGGAATCGGTTCCTTGGTCCCATGCACGATCTCACAGCAAAGGCGACCGATGATTTTGCTGGCGTCCCTGCCGGCCAATTCGCACGCTGCTTTGTTGCAGCGCTGGATTCGATACTTGGGATCTATGATCCAAACCGCATCGCCGACCGCGTCGAACGTGGCCTGCCACTGCCGCGCGACGGCGGCTTCTGCCTCCTGCGCTTGCTTGCGCTCCGTGATGTCACGGCAATTCAACACCACACCCTTGATGTCAGAATCGTTCAGGAGATTGGTGCCGAGGATGTCCAGCCAGCGCCAGTCGCCTTGTTTGGTTTGTGCGCGAGCCTCAACTTGGCGGACTCTGCCGGGCTGCCCGATGCTCTCCTGCCACGCTGCGAGCACCTGCGCCCGGTCGTCGGGGTGAACCAACTCGAAGACGTTGCGGCCAAGCAATTCGCCAGCCGCATATCCCAGCAAGCGAGTTTGATTGGGACTTTCGCAAGTGATCGCGCCAGTGCCGTCCACAATGGCGAGCAGTTCCGACGCCTTTTCCGTCAACGCGCGAAACCGACGCTCGCTTTGCGCCAGCGCTTCCGCCGCATGTTCGCTTCCAAGTTTCCCGGTCGGTGTCACAAACTCATTCCCTTGCTCCAAAGTCAACTCCTGCCGCGTCCGCAGGTCAAGCGAATTCTTTGAGTCTTCTTTGAGTCTGTTTTGTGACATGCGCTTGTTTCTTGCCAGCGGGGGTGCCGCCGGGTATTGTGACGCACCGTTATGGCTACTACGGTTCTTGTTGGCGCCCAATGGGGCGATGAAGGCAAAGGCAAGATCATTGACGTCCTGACCGAACAGGCCGACGTGGTTGTCCGCTATCAAGGCGGCAACAACGCAGGCCACACGGTCGAGGTCGGCAAGGAGAAGTACGTCCTTCATCTGATCCCGTCGGGCATTTTATACCCCGGCAAACTCAACGTCATCGGCAACGGCGTCGTCGTTGACCCTGTCGCACTCTTCGAGGAGATCGAACACCTCCAGTCCCGCGGCATCACCGTCAACGGCAACCTGCTCGTCAGTAACCGCGCCCATCTCGTTTTCCCCTACCATCGCCTCCTCGACTCCCTCCGCGAAGAGCAAAAGGGCAAAGGCAAGATCGGCACCACCAAGCGCGGCATCGGCCCCGCCTACGCCGACAAAGTCGCCCGCACCGGCCTGCGCGTCGTGGACTTGCTGACGCCGGACAAGTTCTCCGACAAGCTCCGCGCCAAGGTCCGCGAGACCAACGAAATCGCCCGCGCGTTCGGCGCAAAGCCGCTCAGCTTCAAGAAAATCAACGACGACTATCTCGCTATCGGCCAGAAACTCAAACGTTACATCGCCGACACCATCAAACTGCTGAACCGGCTCGAACGCGACGGCAAACAAATCCTGTTCGAGGGCGCGCAAGGCACACATCTCGACATTGATTTCGGAACCTACCCGTTCGTCACCAGTTCCAACACGACTGCCGGCGGCGCTTGCGCGGGCACGGGCATCCCACCGCACCGCATCGAGAAAGTCGTCGGCGTGATGAAAGCGTACACCACGCGCGTCGGCGAAGGCCCCTTCCCCACCGAGTTGCTCGACGACATGGGTGCCATGCTCCGCAAGATCGGCGGCGAGTACGGCGCGACGACAGGCCGGCCGCGCCGGTGCGGTTGGTTCGATGCCGTGGCTACGCGCTACGCCGTCATGGTCAACGGCATTGACGAACTCGCCGTCACCAAGATGGACGTGCTCGACGAGTTGCCGAAGATCAAGGTCTGCGTGGCCTACAAACTCGACGGCAAAGTTACCGACGCCGTCCCCGCCGACGTGGACGCGATGTTGCGCTGCGTGCCCGTCTATCAGGAGTTCGACGGCTGGCAGACTTTGACGAAGGAAGTCCGCGAGTTCGACGACCTCCCGAAGAAGGCACGCGTCTATCTCAACAAGATCGCCCAACTCACCGGCGCCAAGCTCAGCATCGTCAGCGTCGGCGCCCGACGCGAAGAAACTATGTTCCTGTGACGTGACCACGCCCGACGCCACGAAGATTCCGCGCCACGTTGCCATCATCATGGACGGCAACGGACGCTGGGCGAAGCAGCGCGGGCTACCGCGGCTCGAAGGCCACCGCGCCGGCGCCGAGAGCGTGCGCGCCATCGTCCGCGCCTGCGGCGAACTCGGCATCGGCTACCTGACGCTGTACGCTTTCTCCAGTGAGAACTGGCGGCGTCCGAAAGCGGAGGTCACGGCGTTAATGCACCTGCTGGAGTTTTATCTGCAACGCGAAGTCATCGAACTGGACAAGAACAACGTCCGGCTCACTGCCATTGGCCGGATTCACGAGCTTCCCGAAAGCGCCCAGCGCCAACTCGACAAAGGCATCGAGGCGCTCAAGAAGAACACCGGCCTCACGCTCGTGCTCGCGCTCAGCTACGGCGGTCGCGCTGAGATCATGGACGCCGTCCGCAGCATCGCCCGTGATGTGAAGACGAACGCGCTCGACGTGGCTGATATCAATGAGGAACTGATTTCGCAACGGCTCTACACGCGCGATATTCCTGACCCTGACTTGTTAATCCGCACGAGCGGCGAGATGCGCGTCAGCAATTTTCTGCTCTGGCAGATTTCCTACGCCGAGATTCACGTCACCGAAACGCTCTGGCCGGACTTCCGCAAACCGCAACTGCTCGCCGCGCTCGACGACTACAGCAAACGCCAGCGACGGTTCGGTCGCGTCACTCCACTGGAGGAGAAGTGACTAATGGCGATGTAGCGGCGTCCGTCCCGGACGCCAAACCCGAACAAGCCGCCGGGACGGCGGCTGCTACACCGCGCACCGGCTTCCGCTGGCGGCTGGTCAGTTCGCTGGTGCTTTGGGGCATCATGCTCGCCGTCGTCTTCTGGCTGCCGCCGACGGCGTTGTACGTGTTCATGAACATCGTCGTCGCGCAGGCCGTCTGGGAGTTTTACAAAATCTGCGAGGCCAAAGGACTGCCGTCGTTCAAGGTCTGGGGCGTCATCGGCACCGTCGCGCTGATTTCGGGAAGCTGGTTCTTCTTCACATCGCCCGCCTTTGAAAAACTCTCGTACGACTTCGACATCGTCATCCTTATTATCTTCGCCGTCGGCGTGTTCATCCGCCAGTTCCCGCAGAAGCTGAATCCGCGCGGCATTGAGACGATGGCGGTGACGCTGTTCGGCCTGATCTACGTCGGCTGGCTCGCCAATTTCATGACGCGCATCAACTTCGCCTACCGTCCCTCGCCCGATGGCCGCTACTTCGTGATGTTGCTGGTGGTCGTCACAAAGTTCACCGACATCGGCGCGTATCTGACCGGCACCACGATTGGCCGGCACAAGATGATTCCCCGCATCAGCCCGAAGAAAACCTGGGAAGGCACCATCGGCGGAATCGCGTTCGCTGTCGGCGGCGCGTTTTTGTGCCGGTGGGTGATGCCTCGCGAGATGGCCGTGTTGACAAATCTGCACGCGGTGGTCATCGGCCTGTTGCTCGGCGCGGCGGCGGTGATCGGCGACCTCGCCGAGTCGCTCCTCAAACGCGAAGCCGGCGTCAAAGACTCCAGCAACGTCCTCCCCGGCCACGGCGGCTGCCTCGACATGATTGACAGCCTGCTGTTCACCGCGCCGCTGCTCTACGTGTATATGAGATTGGTGTTGCCGATATGAAACCCAAGAACATTGTCCTGCTTGGCGCCACTGGTTCCATCGGCGTGAGCACGCAGAAGGTCGTCGCCGACCTGCCGGAACATTTCCGGCTCGTCGGGCTGGCGTCGCGCGCCAGCGTGGCCGGCATGGAGAAAGCCGTCCGCCAGTTCCAGCCGAAGGCCATCGCGATGACGCACCACGACAAAGCCAAGGAACTTCAGTCGCGCATCGGCAAACCGGTCCTCGCTGGCGAACGCGGGCTTGTCGAGTTGGCGACAATACCGGAAGCAGACGTGGTGTTGATCGCGATTGTCGGCATCGCGGGCCTCGAACCGGCGTTGGCGGCGATTCGGGCAGGAAAAGATTTGGCTGTCGCATCGAAGGAAATCCTCGTGATGGCCGGCGAACTGGTGATGAGCGAGGCGCGCAAGCACGGCGTGAAGGTGTTGCCCGTGGACAGCGAGCATAGCGCCATCTATCAGTGCCTCGAAGGCCGCAACTCCGCCGATGTCAAACGGTTGATCCTCACGGCGTCGGGCGGGCCGTTCCGCCAGACGCCGCGTGAACAGTTCGAACACATCACGGTCGAGCAGGCGTTGAAGCATCCAAGCTGGAACATGGGGCAGAAGATCACGATTGACTCGGCCACGCTCTTCAACAAGGGGCTGGAGATGATCGAGGCGCGGTGGTTGTTCAACATCGAGATTGACCGCGTGGACGTGGTCGTCCATCCGCAGAGCATCATCCATTCGATGGTCGAGTTCCGCGACGGCTCGATTCTGGCGCAACTCAGCGTGCCGGATATGCGTTATCCGATCCAGTACGCGCTCACCTGCCCGCGTCGTTTGCCAAACTCGATTCCGCCGACCGACCTTGCGAAGATTGGCGCGCTCACCTTCGAGACGCCGGACCCGGATAAGTTCATTTCGTTGCGGCTGGCGCGCGAGGCGGGACGCGCCTGCGGCACGATGCCGGCGGTGTTCAACGCGGCCAACGAAGTCGCCGTGGCCCGGTTCGTGGACGGACAGATCCGGTTTACGCAGATTTTCGAGACGGTCGAAAAGGTCATGGGGGCGCATCGTGTGGTTGCGTCGCCGTCATTGGACGCTATATTGGAGGCCGACCAATGGGCCAGAAAGGAAGCTGAGCGTGTCATTTGAATTGATTATCAACATCATCACGAATTGGGTGTACCCGATCTTCTTGGTGGTGTTCTTCTTTGGCCTGACCATTTTCATCCATGAACTGGGGCACTTCCTCGTCGCCAAGAAACGCGGAATGAAGATCGAGCGGTTCTCCATCGGGTTCGGCCCGGCGATCTGGAAATGGACACGCGACGGCATCGAATATCGGATCTCGTGGATTCCGTGTGGCGGCTACGTGATGTTGCCGCAAATGGCCCCGATGGAGGCGCTCGAAGGCAAATCGGATACCAAACCCGAGGAACTGCCGCCGGCGTCGCCGGCGGACAAGATTCTGGTCTCGCTCGCAGGGCCGTTGTTGAACGTCGCGCTGGCGTGGTTGTTGGCGTGTGCGCTCTGGGCGTTTGGCACACCGGCCAATCCGTCCGTGGTCGGCTGGGTCGAGCGCGGCAGTCCCGAAGAACTCGCCGGCATCAAGCCCGGCGACCGCGTCGTGCAGGTCAACGACCAGAAAGTGAAGACGTGGGGTGAAATGATGGAGGCCGTCGCGTTCAGCCGTCAAACCACGGTGCAGTTGCACATTGAGCGCGGCGCGCAGAAGCTCATTTTCGATGTCGAAACGCACCTCAATGAGAAGTTCAAAATCAAGACGCTGGATTTGTATCCACGCGTCCGTCCGTACGCGCAGGTCGTCAACCCCGGCACGCCCGCCGCGCGCGCCGGCGTGCGCGCCAACGACCGGTTTGTCTCCATTGATGGCGTGGCGTTGTACAGCCGCGAGCAAATGATGGATCTGATCCGGCGGCGTCCCGACCAGACGATCCAGATCAAGGTGTTGCGCGACGACAAGATGGTGACGCTGACCGCGGTGCCGGAGGTTGATCCTAAGGACAAGGTCGCCCGCATTGGCGTCAGCCTGTCCGAAGACCTCGAGATCATGCGTCCCGGCGCGACGCCTCCCCAGCAGTTTGCCGAAGTGCTCGGCTCGATGGCCCGTCTCGTGAAAGCCCTCGTCCACCACAAGGAAACCGGCGTCGGCCTCAACAGCGTCAGCGGCCCTGTGGGCATTTCCGTGTTCTGGTGGTACGCGATTGTCAGCGGCGGCATCCTGATGGGCGTCAAAATCGCCGTCATGCTCAACATCAACCTCGCCATCCTCAACCTGCTGCCGTTGCCCGTGCTCGACGGCGGCCACATCGTCTTCTCCGCCATCGAGGCTGCCATCCGCCGGCAACTCAACCCGCGTTTCGTCCAAGTCAGCCAGACGGCGTTTGCCGCGTTGCTCATCGCGTTTATGTTGTACATCACCATCTTCTCCGACATCCGTCGTTTCCTCCCCGACAAACCGGCCACCACACAAACGCAGCCCGCGCCGGCCCGGCCATGAACTACTGCGCCAACCCGTTCTCCCGGCAACGGCGCCTCACCCGCGAAGTGAAAGTCGGCAACGTCGGCGTCGGCGGCTCGAACCCGATCCGCATCCAGACGATGCTGACCTCCGACACGATGAACACGGAGGCGTGCGTCAAGGAAGCCATCCCGATCCTCGAAGCCGGTTGCGAAATCCTTCGCCTCACCGCGCCTTCCATCAACGACGCGAAGAACCTCAAGAACTTCGTCGCCGAAATGCGCAGACGCGGCTTCACCACGCCGATTGTCGCCGACATCCATTTTGTTCCTGCCGCCGCGATGGAAGCCGCGCTCTGGGTTGAGAAAGTCCGCATCAATCCCGGCAACTACGCCGACCGCAAGAAATTCGCCGTCCGCGAGTACACCGACGACCAGTACGAACAGGAACTCGAACGGCTCGAAGAATCGTTCACGCCGCTGGTGCTGCGACTGAAAGAACTTGGACGCGCGTTGCGCATCGGCACCAACCACGGCTCGCTCTCCGACCGGATTATGAACCGTTACGGCGACACGCCGCTCGGCATGGTCGAAAGCGCGCTGGAGTTTGTCCGCGTCTGCCGCAAGCACAACTACCACGACATCGTCCTTTCGATGAAGTCCAGCAACGTCAAAGTCGTCATCGAGACCTACCGTCTCCTCGTCGCGCGTCTCGCCGAGGAAGGCCCCGACTGGAACTATCCGCTTCACCTCGGCGTCACCGAAGCCGGCGAAGGCGAAGACGGACGCATCAAGAGCGCCATCGGCATCGGCGCGTTGTTGGAGGACGGCCTCGGCGACACCATCCGCGTCTCCCTCACCGAGGACAGCATCCACGAGTTGCCCGTCTGCCGAAAGTTAGTTGAACGGGCGTCCCGCCTGTTCAAGTCTGTTGTTGTCGGTGCCATCACCGAAACCCGCGATCCATTCTCCTACAAGCGCCGCCCCACGCGCGAACTCAACGGCGTCGGCGCCAAGAATCCAGTCCGTGTCAGCAACGAATTCTCGCTGGAACCTCTCGAAGTTGACCCGCTCGCGATGCCGGATCTGCGCAGCCAACCGGTTCGCCTGCTCACCGTGCGCGACAACGTCGCACTCGAATCAATCGCCGCCTATCGTCTTCTCGCCGCGCGCGCGCCCGACTGGCCGATTCTGCTGCGCGACCGCTCCGGCGATCTGCTCACGGCGAGCACCATTATCGGTTCCCTGCTCTGCGACGGCATCGGCGACGCCGTTGAAATCGCCGGCCCGGCACCACTGGCGAACAATATCTTACAGGCGGCAGGTTGCCGGTCATTCAAGGCGGACTACATCGCGTGTCCGAGTTGCGGACGGACCCAGTTCGATTTGCAGACCGTCACCGCGCGCATCAAGGCGCGCACACAGCACCTCAAAGGCGTGAAAATCGCCATCATGGGCTGCATCGTCAACGGCCCCGGTGAAATGGCCGACGCCGATTTCGGCTACGTCGGCACCGCGCCCGGCAGGATTTCACTCTGGGTCGGCAAACAACAGGTTAAACAGCACATTCCCGAAGAACAAGCCGTGGATGAGCTTGTCGCGCTCATCAAAGCCCACGGCAAATGGATGGAGCCGCCGTCATGATTCAACCGTGGCGTGTCAAGTCTTGCCGGCCGATGCTCGACTGCCGCATCTTCAAGGTGCGCAAGGACGTTGTCATCAACCCGCGCAACCGCAGCCCGCACGACATGTACGTGCTGGAGCAACCCGACTGGGTCAACGTCATTCCCCTCACGCCGGCCGAGCATGTCATTCTCGTCGAGCAATGGCGTCACGGCACGCGCAGTGTTCACCTCGAAACCCCCGGTGGCCTGATGGATCACCCGGGCGAAACCGTCGAGGAATGTGCCCGCCGCGAGTTGCTCGAAGAAACCGGCTACGAAGCCGGCGAACTTCTTCTTCTCGCCACCGTCCACCCCAACCCGGCCATTCAAGGCAACCTGCAACACTACGTCCTCGCGACAAACTGCCGCAAAGTTTCCGGGTTGAAACTCGACCACGCCGAGGACATCGCTGTGAAACTCGCGCCGCTTTCGGATATCCCACGGATGATCCGCACTGGCAAAATCACCCACGGCATCGTCATCGGCGGTTTCTATCAACTGGAACTGCACCGTCGCAAATGAAGATCGCACCCGACTGGGAGGCGCTCGTCCGCTGCATTCGACGCGAGGGCACACCGAAACGCGTCCACCACATCGAACTGTATCTCGACGCCGAAGTGCAAGACGCAGTGGCGAAACGGTTCGGACTGCTCGACGGCCTCGACAGCGCCGATCCGCTGTTTGCGCTGAAACGCAACTTCCGCGTGCAACAATTTCTCGGCTACGACTACGTCCGTTGCGGCCTCGACAACGTCGTGTGGGAATTTCGCCGGCAAACCGCGACTGACACCGCGGAGTTGGCGCGCAACGGCGGACGCAGCTACGTGGACGAACACACCGGGCCGATTATGTCGTGGGAGGACTTCGAGCGTTACCCGTGGCCGCAACCAAGCCAGTGGAACAGCCGGTCACTCGAATGGCTGGAGCGGAATCTGCCGGACGGCATGTGCATCGTCGGCAGCGCGGGGTTCGCTCATTTCGCCGAGCATCTCTCGTGGTTGATGGGTTACGAGACGCTTTGTCTGGCGTTGTTCGACCAGCGCGATCTCGTCGCCGCCATCCGCGACCGCTTGATCGAAATCTACCGGGTCATGTTGGAGCGCATCCTTCAGTTCAAGCGCGTGAAGATCATCTGGGGCAGCGACGACATGGGCTTCAAGACCGGCCCGCTCATCAGCCCGTCCGACCTGCGGGAATTCGTCCTGCCCGGCCACAAGCTCATGGCGCAGATGTCACACGCCGCTGGACATCCGTACCTGCTTCATTGTTGCGGCGACATTCACGCAATCATGCCCGACCTGATTGACGATGTTCGCATTGACGCCAAACACTCCTTCGAGGACACGATTGAAGACGTCGTCACCGCAAAACAGCGTTACGGAAACCGGATTGCGCTACTCGGCGGATTGGACATGGATTTCCTTTGCCGCAGCAACGAAACACAAATCCGCCAGCGCGTCCGACACACGTTGGAGCAGTGTTTGCCGGGCGGCGGTTACTGTCTCGGCACCGGCAACAGTGTCGCCAACTACGTTCCGCTCGACCATTACCTCGCGATGCTCGACGAAGGAAACCGCTTCAAGCCCTGAGTTGTAGGCCGCGTCACCTGACGCGGCGTTGGGGATTCGCCATGTGGGGTCACATGGCCTACAACGGCACTTCCAGCTTGTCCATCTCTGCTGCGAGTTGTTGTGGATGCGCCCCAATGTGTGCTACCCCGGCTCCCAGGGTCATTTCCACTTTAAGTTGAAAATGATCGTTTGCTACTGCCTGTGCCATGGGCTATCTTTCCCTCGTTCAGGAGCATGGCATTGGTGACGACAAGCGTCTTGCAACGAACTGCAGCGGAGCGAATACAAAACCGTTTGCTCCGTTGCACTCCTCATCTAAACGCATGGAGGGCAAATATGAAACGATGGGTTTATGTGATGTTTTCAGGGTTACTGGCAATCGCATTCGGCTGCTCCACGGCACGGACGCCGGTGGCACTTGATCCTGTGGGTCCGTCTCAGCCGGAGCGCCAAGCGCAAACAGCGACAGGTTACTTGCGGGTGTATTCTGCCACTGCACCGTCCTACGATGGGGTCTATTATTTCCCGCACACGGATTATCGGATTTATTCCGTGGAGAAGGCATTCTTCCAGCAGGTGCGCAACGCCAGCGCCATGACCGACGAAGAACCGGCGCTGGTGCGCTTACCGGCGGGGCGATACATCGTCGAGGCGTTGTCAGAGTCGTACGGATTGGTAACCGTCCCGGTTGTGATCAAAGATGCCCGAACAACAGTGCTCCGGTTGGAGCACCGGTGGAGCAAAGCCGCCGGACTACCAAATGACGATGCAACGCATGTCTGCCTGCCCAACGGCCAGATCGTGGGGACACGCGCGGCGGTGAACTGATCATCAGTGATCTACCAAGGGCGTGCTGTTGGCCCATGGTAACCCCGCGGTGATGACGGACTAGGAATTCTTCTTTGGCAGCGCCAGCAGGCACTCCTTCGGAACGCACTTGTTTGCCATAATGCAAAACAGACGGCACGGCGGCACACTCATGTAGTCCACGAGTCGCTCAAAATTGCTGCCACTTGGAAATTTCTTTCCTAGCTCCCATGAATTGACCGTTGCAATTGAAAGGCCCAAGTCTGCGGCTATCTGCTTCAACGGTACGTTATTATCCGTTCGCCATGCACGAAACGCAGTCGCAAAGGTGGCTAGGATATCACATCGCGATTTCGACGTTCTTGCCATTCGCACGAAATATTACACCTCATTGATATCTCACACAAGCACTCTCAAAGGTAAGTAACCCCGTCCGCAAAACCGAATTCCTGTCAGTTTAGCTGGACTTGCGTCGGGCGTTAATTCGCTCGACCAAAGATTCAACACTTTGTTTCCCCATGCGGGTGTGGCGTTCACGAGAATAATCGCCCCGGCCTGTTTCGGTCTGCTGGAGAAAACGAACCAGACCGACGGGGCCTAGTTCTTCGGCCAAGGCCCGCAATCCTTTTGCGCGGATTTGTTCAAGCGTCATCGTCATCGCAGTTGTTCTCCTTGCGTATCTTGCACCCAAGCCAGTGGATTGGCAACCCTGACGTGCAGCAACCCGTCGTGGCGGATGGCGGTTCGCAACAACCGATCGTCCGTCGTCAAAAACACATTGGCCTCCGCCGCTTCCGCACAGGCAAGGTGCAGCGCATCAATGCCGCTGAATCCATGCCGTTCCAACTCCAAAGCGCGTTCCTTCATGACGGGCGTGTAGCGGACATAACGGCGTTGCCGGGGAATCAACAATCTCAGGCGCTGGCGGCGTTCGGCATCGGGGTTGTTGTCAATCTCCAAATCCGCAATCTCGCTGTGAAGTATCTGGCAACGGCCGTTCTCGGCGTCATCCACAATCGCCAGCACCGCTTCCGCCTCCAAGTGGATGCGCGACTGCGTCTGGTCATCAAACGGACGATTCCAGCAGCAAACATCCATGTAAACCTTGGTCAGTGCCATGTGACATTCCTCTAACCGATTCCCAGCACACACTCAAGGCCGAATCTTCCCAATCTTCCCAATCTGCGGCGGAATCGGTGTTGACTTCGTTCAGTCGAAATCCTACGTTCTTGCCCGCAATGAGGAACGGAATCCTGCACGGAGACAGATCCGGTGAAAGCGTGACGGGCGCGTACGCGATGAGCGCTGATCACGACCGAATCGAGGCGGGACCGGTCATGTCGGACGTACGGATGGCTCCCACTTTTAACTTCCTCTGCAAGGCCGAATTCCTATCAATCCAACGCGAGCCGAGTTCGGTAAATGATAGAGACAGACGGACGGGCTTCGCGATTACCATAACACACAAGCTGTGGAAGCCTGCCCTCGGAACCACGTAGGAGCAAGCCATGCGCATCAAAGCGTCCGACACCAACAGACTTACTTCCCATGCAACCGTGTGGCCCATAGAAGCGTTGCTCCGCGGGAAGAAGCACTGTCCCGCCTGTAACACGATGGTGGGTTGGCTTCGCCGCCTCATTGTTCTGTCAACAGTCGGTGTGGTGCTTTCGCATGGCTTGTGCGACGCGGCACAGGGTTGGCCACCTGTTGGGCCTAAGTGGGAAACGAATCCTAGCAAAGCCTTAGAGAGATCGAGGAAGGAACAGAAGCCCATCCTCGCCTACGTCGGGAACGAAGGGTGCCCCCATTGTGTCCAAATGGCCACAGAGGTGTGGCCAGATACACGCGTACGCGAATCCTGCGACAAGGTGGTCTGCCTCGCTGTTCACCGAAACAAAGACGAAGAATGGGTTGTTCGCTTGAACGTTATGGCATACCCTCAGTTCCGTTGGATGGATGGGGCAACAGGCTCCCGATCAATCAGGTACGCTCTGTCAAAGCACTCACGGCGGCCATCACGCGTCAGCTTAACACCTATAAGCTTGTCGAAGAACCAAAGCTCAGTCTCCCCGAGGGCCTCCGCAAAGCTTTGCGGACACCGCAAGACCTCCACGATGCCACAGACCCGAATCCCGCCACACGCTACAGGCTGTGGAGATCTCTGACTAAGTCATCATATCGCATGGGCGCCCCTGAGTGGTACGCCCTCTTCGAATGGGAACGGGACGGCGCGTCGCGGTACGCCGTTATCAAGGCTATCCCCGCCGTTACATCGAAAGGCGCGGCAGCCCAAGAGTATGAGACAGTCCTCCAGAAGGCCCTAGCGGACGGCAACGACTATGTGCGGTGTGAAGCGTTCAAGCGATGGGGACAACTTCAGAACGAGAGAGCGGCAGCAGTTCTTGCCCAACAGATCGAAAGCCTGCTTTCGCCAAAAGCCCTGAGGACATTGGATAATCCGAACAACCTGTTGTGCGAGGCGGTCTCCGCCGCGAAGAGTGTACCAAGCAATGACCTCATCCAATCACTGGAACGGGTCCTCAAAGAGGCCGAGGGAGGAGCCAATAACGACGCGACCGTTTTAGCGACCGAGGCGTTGATCAATATCGGGAAGCGAAACGGATGGAAGCACGTGGGACGAGCCCTGACCACCGCTCAACAGCTAGGCGGAAGGCCAAAGAAGCTGACCGATTCCGCCCCGCGGAGCGCGACAAGATAGCAACGGGTATGCAAGTAGCGGCCAGAAGGTCCCCGTTATGTTCGGTTTGCCCCCTCCACAGAACCGAACTCCCATCAACTCACCGGAAACACTTCCACAACTCCTCGGCGAAGAGGCGATGGCCGCGGTCATCGGGATGGTTAATGGTGTTGTGCAGCAGTGTGAGGTACGGCAGACCTTCCTTCCAAAGATGTTCCCAACGCGCGGCGGCGTCGGCGAGCGCCACGTTGTGTTTGTCGGCGAACTCACGCAACGCCAGCACGTAAGGGCGTTTCTCCGCTTCCCGCATGTATTGGAACCCCATCATCTTGAACATGGTGAAGTGCGGCGTAATGAGAATCACTTCCGCGCCAATCGTCTCCAAGCGTTTGAGAATGTCGCTGTACGTTTCCTCGACCATCGCCGGCGTCAGGCCGGCGTCGTTGACAAACTCAATCGTCACGAGGTCCGGCTTTGCGGCCAGCACGCGCTCGAACCGGGCGGGATTCGCCGCGCCTTGCAAGCCACGATACGGAAACTTCTCCGGGAACAACCATTGCCGGCTGTTGGAGCCGCCGGCGCTGATGTTCTGCACGTCCAGCTTGGCCTTCGGAAACCGCTCGCGCAATCCCGCGGCGAACACGTCCACGTAGCGCAACTCCGGCACCGACGCGTTGCCGCCGGCGGTCACGGAGTCGCCCCAGCAGACAATCGTGACCGGCTGACCGGCCTTGAGTTTCGCCAGCGTCTTCGGAATCCGTCCCGGCATGGATCGCGTAACGGCTTGTGCTGCGGTTTCAGTGATCGGATAAGTCTCCTTGCCTTGACGGCTGACGAACACGTGCGCGACGGCACGGCAACCGGCATCCGGAGCCGGCGGCACCGGTGCACTGATGTGAGGCGCACCGGGTTTCAATCTCTCTTTGCCATCTGCGCCGACCTGAATCGTGTCCATTCGCAACAACGAGTAACGATAGCTGGCATACACAGTGTCCTTGACAGTGACGCAACTCTGCGTGCCGAGTCCGACGTGTCCCCAAGCAGCGTCCACAAGATAGTCAGCGCCTTCCTTGAGCAGTTCGCCGCCCGGTGTGCGACGGATTTCGAGCGAGCCGGGCAGAAACGAACCGCACGCGTTGACATCGCGCGCGTTGCACCCGCGCAACCGTGTGCCCTTCGACCAGCCAGCGGGTTTGTCGAGCGAAAGTTTGACCGGTTCGTTGGTGACAGTAATCACCGGCGCCAAGAGAGCAGCGAGAATGAGTGCGATCATAAAGGTGATATCTTCAGGTTATCCACGTAATAGACGCTCCCCTGCTTGCCGGCGCTGGTAAAACCGATCCAATCCACCGCCTTGAAGCCGGCGGAGCAACGCAGATCGTCAAAGCGTTGCGGCGCTTGGCCGGGGAGTGTCACGGTCACGCTGTACGCGCCGTGCGCGCACGTGATCTCGATGTGGAACCACTGACTGGTGGGCACGGTGAGAAGTTTCTTGCCGCTCGCGGTCAACGTGCCGTCGGGCGTCACATGCAGCAATGGACCTGAGTGATATGATCCGCCATCAGGCCAGTCGCGCCATTCCCACGCGACGTGCACGCCGGGTTCGACGCGCAGATCGAAACTGTTTCGGACCGTACGGTTCTCGTAGCGAACCTTGGCGTAAATGTGCGGCGTCCACGAACGCGGTCCTGGCGGGCCTTTCAGGAACTTCAAGCTCTGCTTGCCGCTCGCTGCCGTCTCGGCTGTGACGGCGGCGATATCGCCGGGACAAAGATCGGTGCTGAACTCGATGATCTTTTGGCCGGGCGCGTACAACTCGAAGTCGTCGGCAATGACAATGTCCCGGCAGAAATTCCGACTGTCAGGCGCGGGCGGAAAGATGCGCGGCACCGGTGGCAACCGGTCCGTCCGGTATCGCTTGGCTGGCTCCTTCGGAAAATCCGGACGCACTTCCGCGACCACCGCACCCGGCTCGGCGCGAGGGAAACTGATCGGTTTGCCGCCAACCTGCCAATAGAGGTTGCTGGCGAAGATCATGTGTTCGTTGTAGTTCGCGGTGGCAAATACATTCGAGCTGAGCAGGAGAAAACGGTTGTTCTCGACACGAATCCCGTTGCTCTTGCGGTGGTCGCTGACTTGGATGGCGGCGTTGGTTCCGTAAGCGAAGAGATTATTCCGCACCACATTTTCGCTGCCGTAATTCTGGTGCAGCCCGGCGTCTTGCGTGTGGTGGACCACGTTGCCTTCGGCGACGATGTGCGAGCTGCCTTCGTCGAAGTAGATGCCCCAGCCGCCGTAGCGGGCGCGGCAGACATCGTGAATGTGGTTGCCGCGCAACACGGTGCCGGGCGATTCGCCGAGCGTGTAGATGCCGCCCATGTCGCTGAGCACGCCCTGGCCAATGTTGTGAATGTGATTGTCGGCAATGAGATTGTGGTGCGCCGGGCTGAAGCCTGCGCCCCAGCGCCAGCCGACCGACATGCCGGAGTAGTAGAAATCATGAACGTGATTGCGCTCGACGACATTGTTCCACGCGTGGCCAATCCAGACACCGACTGCCGCGGGGAAGACGCGACCGCCGTGGGCGATGAGGTTGTCGCGGATAATGGTACTGCTCGACCATTTGTTGGTGTCAGGTTCCCAACCGAGCCGGATCGGCCCGACTTTCACGCCGCCGGCGCCGAGGTCGAAGAGTTCGCAACCCTCAACGCGATTGCTCTGGCAGCCGTCGCCCCAGTCCACTGCCCACGTCGCGGTGTGTCGGATGATGCAATTCTCCAAGGCGCACTGCCGCGTGTTGCGGGCCGTGACCGCGCCGTCCACGATCACGTCAGCTTGCGGGAAACCGTAGCCGCGTTCTGGTGTGTTCCAAGCGTTGTGCGCGATGGTCAGGCCGCGCAGCGTGATGCGCTCTGCGCCATCGAACTTCACGACCTGCGGCAATCGTGGCGCGATGACTCGTGTGCGACGCAGCCCTTCACCGGGCTTGGCGAGGTACGTCAGCACCCCGGTCTGCCGGTCGAGATACCATTCACCGGGATTCTCCAACGCCTCCCGAACGTTCTCGATGCGATACCACGTTGCGCGCGACAATGGGGCTTGCTGGTCGGGGCTGTGCGTCGGCCCGGTGAAGGACACTGAGTGTTGTGCGGCATTCACTGACTTGATTCGCAACCGGTCCATCGTCCAGAGGTGGAAGGTCGTGACTTCCCCATCGCCGAGGTTGCGCCAATCGTCGTGGAATTCGCCGGGGTTGAAACGGAACCGGTCCGCCGCAATTGGCACGGCAATGTTGTAATACCCGTTGCGCGGTAACACGGGGCGCAGCCGGCGCTGGTCGTTGACGTAGAGCTGCGAGAAATGCAACTGCCCGACGGAAGTTTCCCAACGCCGCGGCGCGACTTCGCGCCAGCCGGTTAGAAGAACGCCGCCGCTGAGGATCGGCGTTTCGTTGTTGCACGCCTCCCACGTGGAACCGGCGTCGGCAGCCGTGAAGACGAGCGGCTCGGATAGGAAGTATGTTCCGCCACACAGGACGATGGTGACCGGTTTCTGCGCGGCGCGCGCGGCCTGTTGTGCGCGTTGAACCGTGGCGAACGGTTTGTTTTGTGAGCCGTCGTTCTGGTCGCTTCCGTTTGTTGCCACATAGAAGGCTTCTCCGAACGCCGACGGTGCGGTGAGCACCAGCAATGCCATGAACAGTCTCATGGCGAAGGAGAGTCCACGAACTCGTCGCGCAACGCAAGAGCGTTTTCTGCCGAGCCGCACGGATGTACAAAGTATTGAGACACCTATCTCAATACTTTGTACACTCCTTGCGCGGACGCTTTCGGTTCCGGGGGACGCTGGCAGTCTGCAAACGAAAAACTCAATGGCGGTCTTCTGCCGCGGCAGACAACACGCACCCGCTCAGTACGTGATTACGGCAAAGACGTTGTGACCTTTGAGCCGGTCACGGCCTTTGAGGAAGGAAAGTTCAATGAGGAAATCCACTTCCGTGACCGTGCCGCCGAGTTGGTTGACAAGGTTGCAGGCGGCCATCGCGGTGCCGCCAGTGGCGAGGAGATCATCCACGATGATGATGTTGTCGCCTTTCTTGACGGCGTCAATGTGCATCTCGCTGGTTTCGCTGCCGTATTCGAGGGTGTAGCTGGTGACGACGGTTTTCCAAGGGAGTTTGCCCTTCTTGCGAATCGGTATCATGCCGACGCCGAGCTTGTAGGCGACAGCGCCGGCGAAGATGAAGCCGCGCGCGTCAATGCCGATGACGGCATCAACCTTCCTGCCTTTGTGGCGGTCGGCGATGGCGTCCACGGCGGCGCGGAAGAGTTTGCCGTCCTGAAGGACGGGAGTGATGTCCTTGAAGAGGATGCCTTTGATGGGGAAATCGGGAACATCACGAATGGCGGATTTGAGGTTGTCGTACATGGTTAGTCGTTCTTGGGTCTGTCTTGTTTCTCCATCAACCGTCGCAGTTTGGTCAAGGCGATGTTCTGAATCTGGCGGATGCGTTCGCGGGTGACTCTGAATTTCTTGCCGACCTGTTCGAGGGTCAACGGTTTGCTGCCGTCGAGGCCGAAGCGTTGCGTCAGGATCTCGGCTTCGCGCGGCTCAAGCTCCTCGATCAACTCGCGGATGTCTTCACGAAGTGTCTTGTCGCGGAGCATCTCGAACGGGTCGGCGGCGTTCTCGTCGCCAACAATCTCGCTGAACTGGGTGTCTTCTTCCTCGCCGATCGGGGCGTCGAGACTGGCGGGCCGGATACTGATGGTGCGGAGTTGGGCGACCTTGGCGACCGGCATGTCGAGCTTGGCGGCGAGTTCCTCATCGGTCGGTTCGCGGCCGAGTTTCTCGCTGAGGTTGTGGGCGGCCCGCTTCATCTTGCTGATCTTGTCCACGAGATGGACGGGCAGGCGAATCGTCTTGGCTTGGTTGGCGAGGGCGCGCTTGATGGATTGTTTGATCCACCACGCGGCGTAGGTCGAGAGTTTGCCGCCCTTCTTCGGGTCGAACCGCTCGACGGCCTTCATCAAGCCGATGTTGCCTTCGCTGATGAGGTCGAGCAAGGGCAGGCCGAGATTGGAGTAGTCGTGCGCGATTTTGACGACGAGACGCAGGTTGGCCTTGATCATTTGGGCGCGCGCTTCCTTGTCGCCCTTCTTGATGCGGGCAGCAAGGCGCACTTCGTCCTTCGGCGTCAACAATGCGACTTGGCCGATTTCGCGAAGGTAAATCTTGATGCTGTTCTCGCTCTCGCGGTCGTAGGGACTGGGCATGTGAGCAGAAAGTAATTGAGAGCGCGCGAGCCGTGCAAGCCAAAAGAATGAGGGCGCAACTTTCGTTGCGCCCCCATCGAGGATGTTGGCGGATTGCCTAGGTCTTTAACGCAGCTTGCGCCGCGGCCAAACGGGCTACCGGCACGCGGAACGGACTGCAACTGACATAGGTCAGTCCCAGCTTGTGGCAGAACTTCACCGAGTTCGGGTCGCCGCCGTGTTCGCCGCAGATGCCGAGCTTGATGCCGGGGCGCGTCGCGTTGCCTTTGTCCACGGCGATCTTCATCAACTGGCCGACGCCGGTCTGGTCAATGGATGCGAAGGGGTTCGTCTTCACGATTTCCAACTCGGTGTACGCCGGCAGGAAACTGCCGGAATCGTCGCGGCTCATGCCGAGGCAGGTCTGCGTGAGGTCGTTGGTGCCGAAGCTGAAGAACTCGGCGGTCTGCGCGATTTCATCAGCGGTGAGGGCGCCGCGCGGCACTTCGATCATCGTGCCGACCAGGTAGTTCAACTTCACTTTCTTCTCGGCCATGACTTCCTTGGCGACCTTGTGGACAAGCTCGACTTGGAGATCGAGTTCCTTCTTGAAGCCGACGAGAGGGATCATGACTTCGGGTTTGACCTTGATGCCGGCCTTTTGGACCTCGGCGGCAGCCTCGAAGATGGCACGGGCCTGCATCTCGGAGATTTCCGAGTACACAATGCCAAGCCGGCAACCACGGAACCCGAGCATGGGGTTGAACTCGTGGAGTTCCTTCACGCGCTGTTGAATCTTCTCCGCCGGCACGCCCATCTTTTCTGCGAGGTTGTTCTGTGAACCGTGGTCGTGCGGGAGGAATTCGTGCAGGGGCGGATCGAGCAAGCGGATCGTGGCCGGGTGGCCCTGGAGCGCCTTGAAGATGCCCACGAAGTCGGACTTCTGGTAGGGTAGGATCTTCGCCAACGCCGCTCTGCGGGCCACGAGATTATCCGCGAGAATCATCTCGCGCATCGCGTCAATCCGGTTTCCCTCGAAGAACATGTGTTCGGTCCGGCAGAGGCCGATGCCGGTCGCACCGAACGCGATGGCGTTCTCGGTCTGTTCCGGCGTGTCGGCGTTGGTGCGGACTTGGAGCTTGGTGGCTTTGTTGCACCAATCCATCAGTTTCTTGAACATCTGGTAGGTCTCGCTGGCTTTCGGATCGAGCGACTTATCAATGAGCACCTGGACGATTTCCGACGGCGCCGTCGGGAGCTGACCGGCATAAACGGTGCCGAGCGTGCCGTTGATGGAAAGGAAGTCGCCTTCGTTCCACGTCTGGCCACCGACAGTGAGCGTCTTGGCCATGTAATCAATCTGCAACGAGCCGGCCCCGCAGACGCAGACTTTGCCCATCTGACGCGCGACGAGTGCCGCGTGCGAACTGACGCCGCCCTTCGCGGTGAGAATGCCTTCAGCGGCGATCATGCCGCGCAAGTCTTCGGGCGTGGTTTCGTTGCGGACGAGGAGAACCTTCTCGCCCTTGTTGGCTGCCGCGACAGCGCGCTCCCAAGCGAGATACATCTTGCCGGAAGCTGCGCCGGGGCCGGCCGGCAAGCCCTTGGCGATGACCTTCGCGGCCTTCTCGGCTTTCGCTTCGAAGATCGGAGCGAGCAACTGGTCGAGTTGCTCAGCCGGATTGCGCAGGATGGCGGTCTGCCAATCAATGAGCTTTTCCTGCACCATGTCTATCGAGAACTTCAACGCCGCTATCGCGGTGCGTTTGCCGTTGCGCGTCTGGAGCATGAACACCTTGCCGTCTTGAATCGTGAACTCAAAATCCTGCACGTCCTTGAAATGCGTTTCGAGCGTCTTGCGGATTTTTTCCAACTCAATCAACGCGGCCGGCAGATGGTTCTTCAACTGCGCGACCGGCTCCGGCGTGCGGATACCGGCCACCACGTCTTCGCCTTGCGCGTTGATGAGAAATTCACCGTAAAATTCCTTGACCCCGTTGGCCGGGTTGCGCGTGAACGCGACGCCGGAACCGGATTTTTCACCGGTGTTGCCGTACACCATCGCCTGGACGTTGACGGCGGTGCCCCACTCGGAGGGGATGTTGTATTTGCGCCGATAGACGATGGCCCGGTCGTTCATCCAAGAACCGAACACCGCGCCAACCGCGCCCCAGAGTTGCTTCCACGGGTCTTGCGGGAATTCGCCGCCCGTGCGCTCTTTGATGAGCGATTTGAAGCGGGCCACGATTTCCTTCAGATCGTTGACGGTCAACTTCGTGTCTTCGATGTCGCTGTGATAACGCTCGTGTTTGACCTTCTCGATCACGACTTCGAACGGCTCGTGATCCTCGCCGGCGCGTTTCTGCACGCCCATGACGACGTCGCCGTACATCTGGACAAACCGACGGTAGCAGTCCCAAGCAAAGCGTTCGTTCTTCGTGGCGTTGACGAGCGAGAGAACTGTCTCGTCATTCAAGCCGAGGTTCAGAATCGTGTCCATCATGCCCGGCATGGAATCGCGTGCGCCCGAGCGAACGGACACCAACAATGGCATCGCGGACCTGTCGCCGAACTTCGTCCCCATGATCGCTTCGATCTTTGCGACGCCTTCCTTCACGGCAGGGTCAAGGTTCTTGGGATACGTTTTCTTGTTTGCGTAGTAATACGTGCAAACTTCGGTGGTGATGGTGAAGCCTGGAGGCACCGGCAGACCGATGCGGGCCATCTCGGCGAGGTTGGCGCCTTTGCCGCCGAGCAATGGTTTCATGCTGCCATTGCCGTCGGCCTTATTGCCGCCAAAGTGATAAACGTACTTCGGAGCCTTCTTCACAGACGACTTCTTTTGCTTTGCCATAATTGTTTAATGATCCTTTGTCTAAGAGTTGGGGGGAAACGGCGCGGAGATTACCAAAACCGTTCTTGCTGTCAACGCCGCAAAAACGCTACATTTCCCGCCATGAAACAGATCTTCGCCGTACTCCTTCTCGCCGTCGCAGCCCACGCCGCCAGCACGCAAGGACCCGCCAAGTGGGAAAAAGACATCGCCGCTTTCGAGGCCGCCGACAAGACCAACCCGCCGCCGCAAAACGCTATCCTCTTCATCGGTTCCTCTGGCATCCGCATGTGGAAGACTCTCGCCAAGGATTTCCCCGATCACCGCGTCATCAACCGCGGCTTTGGCGGCTCACAGATCGCCGATTCCACCCATTTCGCCGAGCGGATCGTCTTCCCGTACAAGCCGAAACTGATCATCCTCCGCGCCGGCAGCAATGATCTCAAAGCCGGCAAATCCTCCGAACAAGTCTTTGCCGACTTCAAAGCGTTCGTCGCCAAGGCGCACAAGGAACTTCCCAAGACCGAGATTGTCTATGTCGGCATGAGTCCCACGCCAGCCCGCTGGAGCCAGCACGACCGCGAAGTCGCTGTCAACAAAATGATCGTCGCCTTCGCCAAGGAAACACCGCGTGTAAAGTACATTGAAACCCACGACCATTACCTCGGCCCCAACGGTCAACCCCGCGCCGACCTGATGGTCGCTGATAAACTCCACTTCAACGCCGAAGGCTACAAGATTCTCACTGAGCTTATCCGCCCGTATCTGCCGAAGGAGTAACGACAGGAAAAGACCAGAAAAACCACCGGAACAAAACTAATGAGCACATGGCAGTGGGGATACTGAGACATCGTCTGGCGCTGGTCTGGTGGATCATTTGGATATGCGCTTGTACTGCGTTCTTATTCAGCATTTGGAGATGGTCTGTACGCGGAAGCGCAGTCAGAGAGAACTTTTGCGATCAGGCAGGGCGGTTTTCAAGGGTCACGGAAAACTTGATCCCATGCGTACGAACAAATGCCTTAACACCCAAAACCTTTGAAGATTTCCGAGCTTTGGGCTTACTTTCTCCAGATGATCTGAGATTCTTATACTCGATACATGCACGATATTTTCCGCCGGACAAGAACACAACGAGTAACACGGTCGTGTTTGCATATGCAGCCTACTACGTATTACCTGACAAGTCGCAGAATTTTGGAGCTTGCTTTGCTACGTCCTTTGATGGTCGCGGCCTTATTTTGTCCCGCCAAGAGATGAAGAAGCTTGGAGTGGGGCCACTGCCGTGAGAGGGAAAGCGAGGAGTGAGGGGACAATGAGCGTGCGGATTTTCTGCGCCGCCGGAACAAAACCGGAACACGGCCTTTTCCCTTGAGCGCGATGGAGGCGACCGCTACACTTCATCGCCATGAAAGCGACGCTGAAAGTCATCAATCAGATGCAGACGGATGACGTGATCGAACAGTACGCCATCGGCGGCGCGGTCGGGGCGACGTTCTACCTGGAGCCAGTCGCGACGCTCGATATTGATGTTTTTGTTTCCTTTCGCAAGGCAACAGGGCGTTCGTTGATCTCGCTGTCGCCCATCTACGACTACCTCACCGCACGCGGTTGCAAGACGAAGAAGGAGTACATCGTCATCGAAGGCTGGCCGGTGCAATTCCTGCCGCCGGGCAACGCCCTCGGTGAAGAGGCGTTGGCCCAAGCAATCGAAACCACTCTCGACGGAATCCCGACGAGGGTGATGACCGCTGAACACCTTGTGGCCATCGCGCTCCAGACCGGGCGGGCCAAGGACTTCGCCCGCATCCTCCAATTCATCGAAGCCGGGCTGCTCGACTCTGACAAGCTCAACGCCATCCTCAAACGCCACCGCCTGCTTGCAAAGTGGGAGGATTTCGGACATAGATTTCTCCGAGGCAAGAAATGAGCAACCGAATGCGGAAAATCCTGGAGAGCAAACGCGCGATGCGCAAGCAACTCGCTTCGCTCACGTTTTCCGAGAAGGTCGCCATCCTGGAGAAACTCCGCGACCGCAGCTTGCTCATCGCATCCAGCACAATTCGCCGCCACCGTTCACGCCATGCCTGAGGACAAAGGCCAATTCGACGTAGCGTACGTGGCGCACCTCGCGCGGTTGCAGTTGACCGACACCGAGATGGCGCAGTTCTCCGCGCAGCTCCAGAACATCCTCGCCTACGTCACCAAGCTCAACGAACTCGACGTCTCCAACGTCGAGCCGACCGCGCACGCAGTCCCGTTGACCAACGTGCTCCGCAAGGACGAGGCCCGCCCCTCCATCGAGCGCGAGCGCGTCCTCGCAAACGCGCCTGAAACCGCGCGCGATTTGTTCATCATGCCGAAGATTGTCGAATGAGCACAAACCTGCATTGTCATTCTGAGCGGAGCGAAGAATCTCTGAATCGCTGCGATTGCGAGGTCCTTCGCTTCGTTCAGGATGACAGACTGGGGAGAATCAGGCCGGTATGAACCTGTATTCGCTCTCTGTCCACGAACTTAGGGCCAAGCTCCGTCGGGGTGAAGTGTCGTCGCGCGAAGCGACGCAATCGCTCCTCGACCGGATCGCGGCGGTGGACGGCAAAGTGAAAGCCTACAACTGGCTGAACGCTGACAATGCGCTGGCGCAAGCCGGAGCCGCAAAGAAAGACGGCGTTCTTGCCGGCGTGCCGGTGGCGATCAAGGACGTATTGAATGTCGAAGGGCAGCCTTGCACCTGCGCGTCAAAGATTCTCCGAGGCTACGTCGCGCCGTACGACGCGACCGTCATCCGCAAGCTGCGCGAGGCGGGCGCGATTCTCGTCGGGCGCACCAACATGGACGAGTTCGCGATGGGAAGCTCGACGGAAAACTCATCGTGGGGCACGACGCGCAACCCATGGGACCTGACGCGCATTCCCGGCGGTTCGAGCGGCGGCAGCGCCGCGGCGGTCGCCGCGGACGAAGCGTTCGCCGCTCTCGGCAGCGACACCGGCGGCTCGATTCGTCAGCCGGCGGCCTTGTGCGGATGCGTCGGGTTGAAACCAACTTACGGGCGCGTGTCGCGGTACGGGCTGGTGGCGTTCGCGTCGTCGCTCGATCAGATCGGACCGTTCACGAAGACTGTGCGTGACGCGGCATTGTTGCTCGGCGTGATTTCGGGACATGACCCGATGGATTCAACGAGCGTGCCACGCGAAGTGCCGGATTACGTCGCAGCGTTGGAACGCGGCGTAAAGGGGCTGCGGATCGGGTTGCCGAAAGAATACTTCATTCCCGGCATGGACCGCGAAGTCGAGACGGTGGTGCGGGCGGCAATTGCGAAGCTGGAATCGCTCGGAGCGGAGGTCGTGGAGATTTCGCTGCCGCACACCGATTACGCGGTGGCGGTCTATTATTTGGTCGCGACGGCGGAGGCGAGCGCGAATTTGGCCCGGTTCGACGGCGTCCGGTACGGCTTGCGCGTGAAGGGCGAGGACGTGATTGACACCTACGGCAAGACGCGAGGTTCCGGTTTTGGTCCGGAGGTGAAGCGTCGTATCATTCTCGGCACCTACGCGCTGAGCGCGGGCTACTACGACGCCTATTATCTGCGAGCGCAGAAGGTGCGGACGTTGATTCGCCTAGATTTCGAGAAAGCATTTGCGAAATGCGACGTGATCGTGACGCCAACGTCGCCGGAAGTGGCGTTCAAGGCGGGCGAGAAATCGGACGACCCGCTGAAGATGTATCTCTCGGATATTTTCACGATCAGCGTCAACTTGGCGGGAAACTGCGGCGTGAGCGTGCCGTGTGGATTTGCGCACAAGTTGCCGGTCGGGTTGCAGATCATCGGGAAAGCATTCGACGAGGAGACGGTGTTGCGGGCGGCGCATGCGTACGAGCAGGCGACAGCATGGCACAAGGAAAGAGCGGCGCTATAAATGACGAAGGAATGCCGAAATGACCAAATGGGTACCTCCGGTAACTCCATTTCCGATTGCCAAGGTTGTAGGCCGCTTCTGCGAAGCGGCGGTTTTGTTGAGGATTTCGCCGACTCGCAGAGTCGGCCTACAACAAATCCCCGGTTTTGGAGAGTTATCGGAGGTGCCCAAATGACAAATGGCGCGGCAGCGTTCGTCATTCGTCATTCGTCATTCGTCATTGGCGAGGAGGGCCACGATGGAATTTGAGGCTGTCATCGGACTCGAAGTCCACGTTCAACTGAAGACTGTCTCAAAGATGTTCTGCGGCTGTGCGACGGCTTTCGGCGCGGAGCCGAACACGCTGGTCTGCCCGGTCTGTCTCGGTTATCCGGGCGTGTTGCCGGTGATGAATGAGGAGGCGATTCGGAAAACGATTCTAGCGGGGTTGATGCTGGGCTGCGAGATCGCGCGGTTCTCGAAGTGGGACCGGAAGAATTATTTCTATCCGGACATGCCAAAGAATTACCAGATTTCACAGTACGATCTGCCCTTGTGCAAGGGCGGTCGCGTCGGCAAGTTCGGAATCACGCGCATCCATCTGGAAGAGGACGTGGCGAAGAGTTTTCATTTTGCGACGAACAGCGGCGTGGATTTCAACCGGGCGGGGACGCCGCTGATGGAGATTGTGAGCGAGCCGGATATGCGGTCGCCGGAGGATGCGTTCGAGTATTTGACGACGTTGAAGGAAGTGTTGATCGGCGGCGGCGTGAGCGATTGCGACATGGAGAAGGGACAACTCCGGTGCGACGCAAATGTGTCGGTGCGGCCCGTCGGGCAACAGAAGTTCGGGGAGAAGGTCGAGATCAAGAACATGAACTCGATCTCGGGCGTGCGTCGGGCGTTGGCGTACGAAATCCAGCGGCAGATTGCCGCGGTGAAACGTAGCGAGAAGATTGTCCAGGAGACGCGGCGTTGGGACGACGACACGGGCGTGACCTCGGTGATGCGGACGAAAGAGTACGCGCACGATTACCGTTATTTCCCTGAGCCGGACTTGATGCCGGTGGTGGTGAGCGAGGCCTGGCTGGCGGAGATTCGCTGCGCGGTGCCGGAGTTGCCGGAGGCGAAACGGCGGCGGTTCGTGGAGCAGTACGGGCTGCCGGAGTACGACGCGGAGGTGTTGGTGGCTGATGCGGTTGCGGCAGCGTACTACGAGCAGGCGGCGGCAGGCTCGAAGAACCCGAAGGCGATTTCGAACTGGGTGATGACGGAGTTGCTTGGCAAGTTCGCCGAGAACAGGATCGCGCCGGGGCAGTTGGCGGAGCTGGTGACGGCGATTGATGGCGGCCAGATCAGCGGTAAAATGGCGAAGGACGTGTTCGCAGAGATGTTCGCTACTGGCAAAAGTGCGGCGGTTATCATCAAGGAGAAAGGCTTGGCGCAGGTAAGCGACACAGGGGCATTGGAAACGTTGGTGGATCAGGCCATCGCGGCAAACCCGAAGTCGGTGGCCGATTTCAAGGCCGGCAACGCGGCGGCCATCAATTTCCTGAAAGGACAGGTCATGAAACTGAGCAAAGGCAGAGCGAACCCTCAGTTGGCCGGAGAGATTTTGGTGCGTAAATTGCAGACGATGACCTTGACGTGACAAGAACCGGAAGCTAATCTGGCCGGAGTAAACACAAGAAGGATATGCCCGCACAAGACGAATACGTTGTTGAGATTCTCCGGGATTTCGGATTGGTCAACAACGACGAGATTTCCAGGGCTCGCGATGCCGGGAAGATGTGCAATGAGATCACTGTTGATGTTCTGGTTAGTAGATCGAAGTGAGGAAAGGTTAATGACGATGTCATAAGCCGAGAAACGATAAAAACAGGAGGCTTGCGAGGGTCTAGCTCGCAAGCCTCTACAGGAAGACACCCCCCTCTTAGAAAAGGAGCGCCGATTCCATGCGTGCTAATAGTACCCGTGATGGTAAATCCCGCAACAAAAAAAACGACCGACCTCCCGGCTATGAACGGATACCTTGCTTCCATGGTAACATTATCTGCGTTGAGTATAAGCAAGTTCACAGACGTGAGGAAAGGCGCATTTGGATACTGTTACCACGGGAATGGGTCATGAAAGTGTGGAAATGGGTTCGTCTGTTGTAGAAGAGCACGAATACCCTTATACCGACACAGAGTTCTGTCCGTGGATTCTCAAAACCCTCGACTGATCCCCGACTATCGATGGCTACTTCAACTACGTGTCCAGAGGCAAGGAAACCATTGAAATTGTAAGCTTGTAATGGCGCGAGCCTTGCTATAATTTTCGCCGCGATGCCCGCACAAGACGAATACGTTGTTGAGATTCTCCGTGATTTCGGATTGGTCAACAACGACGAAATCTCCAAAGCCCGCGACACCGCGATGGCTCAAGGTATTAGTGTCGTTGAGGCACTCATCAAGGACGGATACCTCACCGAGGCGGACGTCACCAAGTGCTTGGCCAACCACTCGGGCATGGATGTCGTCAGCCTCGCCGATCACGACCTCTCCGAAGAGGTGTTGGCCATGGTTCCCCGCGAGATTGCCCGGCGCTACAAGATCATCCCGTTTGCCAAACACGACAGCACTCTGACCGTGGCCATCGGTGACCCGATGGACTTTGAGACCATTGACAGCCTCCGTTACATCCTCAAGGTCAATGTCGAACCGGTCGTCGCCTCCAAGGCCGAGATCGAAGCCGCGCTCAACCGTTATTACGGTGATGCCGACGCCGTCGAGAGCATGTTGAAGGACGTCACCGACTTCAACCTCGAAGTCGTCAAGCCAACCCATCTCGACGACTCGACGGAAACCGAGGCCGACGCACCGATCATCAAGCTGGTCGGTCTGCTCATCATGGAAGCCTACCGCAACCGCGCCAGCGACATTCACGTCGAGCCGCTGGAAAAACGGTTGCGCGTGCGCTACCGCATTGACGGCGTCCTGCACGAAGTGGACAACCCGCCCAAACGCCTCCAGCCGGCCATCATCAGCCGCCTGAAGATCATGGCCAACATGAGCATCGCCGAGAAACGCATTCCGCAAGACGGCCGCATCCAGATTCCCGTCATGGGGCGCGTCCTCGACCTGCGCGTTTCCTGTCTGCCGACCAACCACGGCGAGAGCATCGTGATGCGTATCCTCGACAAGACCAGCCTGCTGCTTGGCTTGGGCGACCTCGGGTTCTTCTCCGACCAGCAGGAGATCATGAACCGGCTGATCGCGATGCCCGACGGCATCTTCCTCGTCACCGGCCCCACCGGCTCCGGCAAAACCACCACCCTCTACGCCTGCCTCAACTCCATCAACCGTCCCGACCGCAAGATCATCACCGTCGAAGACCCCGTCGAATACCAACTCTCCGGCATCAACCAAGTCCAAGTGAATGCTGAGATTGACCTGACGTTCGCCGCGGCGTTGCGCTCCATCCTGCGCCAGGCGCCCAACATCATCATGATCGGCGAAATCCGCGACTTGGAGACCGCCAACATCGCCGTCCAATCCTCCCTCACGGGCCACCTTGTTTTCTCGACCCTGCACACCAACGACGCACCCTCGGCGGTCACACGTCTCATTGACATGGGCGTCAAACCATTCCTTGTCGCCTCCTCCTGCCGCGCGATCATGGCACAACGGCTCGTGCGCAAACTCTGCCAGAAATGCAAGGAACCACACACGCCGACGCCGTACGAGATGCAGGTCCTCAAACTCGACCCGCGCGAACTGGAGAAGACCACCCTCTACCGCGGACGCGGCTGCCCCGAATGCGGCAAGACCGGCTACCGCGGACGCACCGGCGTTTACGAAATCTTCGAACTCAACGACGAAGTCCGCCAACTCATCTACGAGCGGGTCCCCTCCAACGTCCTGCGCGCCCGGGGCCGCGAGATGGGGATGCGCACGTTGCGCGAGGACGGCGTCCGCAAAATCATGGCGGGCATCACCACCCCCGAGGAAGTTATTTCCGTCACACAAGGCGACGAAGACTAACAGAGGAACAAACAATGGCAGTTCACATGGATGATTTGTTGGCGGTAGTCGTGGAAGAAGGCGGCTCCGACCTGCACCTGCACGTCGGCGTCCCGCCGATCATCCGTCTGCACGGCGCACTGCAACCTCTCGACCTGCCGTTGTTGCGGCCCGAGGACACCGAAGCGCTGATGAAAGCCATCACCTCCGAGGCGCACATCCAGAAAGTCCGCGAAAGCGGCGGCACCGACTTCGGGTTCGCCTACGCCGACAAGGCGCGATTCCGCGTCAGCGTCTTCAAGGAACGCGGCAGCCACGGACTCGTGCTGCGCCAGATTCCCAACAAACTTCTCACCCTCGAACAGATCGGCCTCCCGCCCTCGACCAAGGACCTCCTCTACCGGCCGCGCGGCCTGATCCTCGTCACTGGCCCGACCGGCTCCGGCAAGACCACCACGCTCGCCTCGATGCTCGACATCATCAACACCGAGCGTGACTGCCACATCATCACCATCGAAGACCCCATCGAGTACTACCACCATCACAAAAAGAGCATCGTCACCCAGCGCGAAATCGGCGTGGACGTGCCGAATTTCGCCGAAGCGTTGCGCCGCGGCCTGCGCCAGGACCCCGACGTCATCCTCGTCGGCGAAATGCGCGACCTCGAAACGATGGAAGCCGCCATCACCGCCGCCGAGACCGGCCACCTCGTCTTTGCCACGCTGCACACCACCGGCGCCGCCCGCACCGTGGACCGCATCGTGGACGCCTTCCCCACCAACCAACAGGAACAAATCCGCACCCAGCTCGCCTCCTCGATTCAAGCCGTCATCTCACAACTGCTGCTGGTCCGCGCGGACACCAAGGGACGCATTGCCTGTTTCGAGATTATGATTTCGACGCCCTCGATCCAAGCACTGATCCGCGACAACAAGACCTTCCGCATCACTTCCGACATCCAGACCGGCGCCAAATACGGCATGGTCACCCTCGATGCGAACCTGATGGCACTGTACGAACGCGGTTGCATCACCTACGGCGACCTCATCACCAAGGCGCAAGACCCCACATCCATCGTCGCCAAACTCCAAGGAGAAGACGGTCGCAAAAAATAAGCCATGCACGAGAGCGAAGCCATCATCCTCGATGAGATCAACAACGAACGCCGCTTGATCCCGGCCGATCAGTTCGCCGCGATCAAGGAAGAACACGATCGCACCGGCAAACCACTTTCCCAAATTATCATTGACTTCGGTCTGCTCGCCGAAGACCAGTTGCTTCAGGCGGTCGCCGACCACCTGAACATGGAGTACATCAACCTCGAAGCCATCGAGATCCCCCCGACCGCGCTGGACGCCATGCCGGCCAGCGTCGCCCGCATGTACGGCGCCGTTCCCGTCAATCTCACCGGGAACACCATGATGATCGCCATCATGGATCCCTACAACCCGCATCTTGTCGAGGAACTGTCTTTCGTTCTCGGCAAAGACGTCCAACTACTCGTCGCCCCCAGCAAACAGATCGAGGCGGTCATCGCCACCCACTACAGCGAGGAAGGCGGCTCGCTCCGACAAGTCCTCATGGACATGGAAACGGAGCTGGCCAAGGACGAAAGCCTCGGCGCTCTCGAAAAAGGCGGCGTGGCCGCCCTCGAAGCCGCCGCCAACCAAGCCCCCATCGTCCGCTTCGTCAACGTCATCCTCTTCCAAGCGATTCAAGACAGAGCCAGCGACATCCATTTCGAGCCATTCGAAGAAGAGTTCAAGATCCGCTACCGCGTGGACGGCGCGCTCTACGAAATGGCGCCGCCGCCCAAACACCTCGCCCTGCCGGTCATCTCCCGCATCAAAGTCATGTCCAACCTCAACATTGCCGAGCGCCGCGTCCCGCAGGACGGACGCATCCAACTCAGCGTCGCGGGACGGCAAGTGGACCTACGCGTCTCCACCTTGCCGACTCAGCATGGCGAATCCGTCGTGTTGCGCGTGCTGGACCGCACCGTCGTCAACCTCGAACTCGAAAGCCTCGGCATCCCCAAGGCGATCTTTGAGAAACTGCTCGAACTCATCCGCATCCCCAACGGCATCGTCATCGTCACCGGCCCCACCGGCTCCGGCAAAACCACCACGCTGTACTCCTGCCTCAAACGCATCAACACCGTTGACCTCAAACTCCTCACCGCTGAGGATCCCGTCGAATACGACATCGAAGGCATCATGCAGGTGCCGATCAACGATGCGGTTGGACTGGATTTTGCCCGCGCCCTCCGCTCGTTCCTGCGCCAGGATCCCGACGTCATCCTCGTCGGCGAAATGCGCGACATCGAGACCGCCCAGATCGCCATCCAAGCGTCGCTCACCGGCCATCTTGTCTTCACCACGCTCCACACCAACGACGCCCCCGGCGCCGTCACCCGCATGATTGATATGGGTGTCGAACCATTCCTGATCACCTCCACGCTCCAAGCGATCCTGGCCCAGCGCCTTGTCCGCACCATCTGCAAGAAATGCAAGATCGCCTACGAACCGACCGAGGCCGTGCTCCACCAACTTGGACTCACGCCGTCGGAAGTTGGCACGCAGCCGTTCCACTACGGCAAGGGCTGTCCCGATTGCAACCAGACCGGCTACCGCGGACGCAAAGGCCTGTTCGAGTTGATGATCATCTCCGAACCGATCCGCGAACTCATCAACCAACGCGCCCCCTCCGGCGTCATGCGCGCCCGCGCCCTCGAACTCGGCATGAGAACGTTGCGCGAAGACGGCATTCGCAATATCTTGGATGGCCATACAACCGTCGAGGAAGTTTTGAAATACACCTGAGGAACCCATGCCCAAGTACAACTTCACCGCATTCGACAACAAAGGCAAAGAAGTCACCGGCGTCGTGGAAGCCGGCAGCCCGCAGGACGCCATCGCCCGTGTCCGCGAAAAAGGCGTCTTCCCTTCCAACATCACCGAAGTCGGCAAAGAGAAGGAAAAGAAGAAACGCGGCGGAGAACCGGCGGTCGCGGCCCCTGCTCCCGGCCGCGCGGCCCCCAAGAAAAGCCTTGGCCAGATAGAAATCCCGTTCCTCACCGCCAAGACCGTCAAGTCCAAAGTCCTTACTGCGTTCACGCGACAGTTGGCGACGCTCATTGACGCCGGGTTGCCGCTGGTGCGTGGGTTGAACGTGCTGCTCAAACAGGAACGCAACGTCGTTCTCAAACGCACCGTCGCCACGCTTGTGGAGTCCGTCGAAAGCGGCAGCACCTTCAGCGAAGCGCTCGCGTCGCATCCGAAGATTTTCGACAAACTCTACGTCAACATGGTCCGCGCCGGCGAGGCTGGCGGCGTGCTCGACGTAACCTTGACGCGCCTGGCCGACTTCAAGGAGAAAGCCCAGAAGATCAAGAACAAAGTCGTCGCCGCGATGGTGTATCCCGCGGTGGTCATGTGCGTGGCCATGGGTATCCTGGCGTTCCTGATCACCTTCATCATTCCCAAGTTCCAGGAAATCTTCAAGGACCTCCTCGAAGGCGAACAATTGCCGCCCCTGACCCGGTTCGTCATGGCCCTCAGCCACGTCGTCAAGGAACAGTTCTACCTCGTGGCCATCGCCATCGTTGGGCTTTTCATCGTCGTCAAGTTGATGGGCAAACTGGAAAAAGGCCGCTACCTGTTGGACAAATTGAAACTGATGGCGCCCCTGTTTGGCGACCTGACCAGCAAGGTGGCCATTGCCCGGTTCAGCCGCACGCTCGGCACCCTCATCTCCAGTGGCGTGCCGATTCTCCAAGCCCTCAACATCGTCAAGGAAACCTCCGGCAACGCCGTCGTCTCCACCGCCATCATGCGCATTCACGACTCCGTCAAGGAAGGCGAACGCGTCACCCATCCGATGGAAGCCACGGGCGTGTTTCCGCCGATGGTTATCGGCATGGTGGACGTCGGCGAGGAAACCGGCGCGCTGCCCGACATGCTCATGAAAGTTGCCGACGTCTATGAGGACGAAGTGGACAACGCCGTGAGCGCCCTGACCTCGATGCTGGAGCCGCTGATGATTGTGTTCCTCGCCGTGGTGGTCGGCACCATCGTGATTGCGATGTTCATGCCCCTGATCACCGTCATCCAGAAGATGAGCGGCCCGCAGGTCCAGTAACGCACAACTCGACCGGAAACTTGCGGCAGCAGGATTTATCGGTGCCTCCGATAACTCTCCAAAACCGGGGATTTGTTGTAGGCCGACTCTGCGAGTTGGCGAAATTCTCAACAAAAACCGCCGCTTCGCAGAAGCGGCCTACAACCTCGGCAATCGGAAATGGAGTTACCGGAGGCACCCTTATCTATCTTCTGGAGTCTATCCCATAATGTTTCGTCTGTATCCGTATGTTCACACTTTGCAAAGTGTGAACATGGCTTCACCCGCTGTTTATCAGCCGACGCGCGATGGACAAAACGCGAAGCTTGGTGCATCCTCAGCGCCAGCCTCGAACTAACACATGCACCGGCTCAAACAAAGGGGTCGAAGGGGGCAACTCCTGACAAGTGACAAATGAACTGCTGGCAACAACGAAGAAACAAATGCGAAGTACCAATTCGCGCTGGTACTACGCACTTCTATGTCCAGAATCAGGAGTTGACCCTGCTCATGACCCTGCTCACCGTTAAAACCATTAAGCGTGCAACACCGGAATGCACGAGGTAAACACATGAAACACCATGTATGTCTTATTATAAGTCTGTTAATTGTCAGCGGATGTGTAGATCCGTTTCCGTCTCGCAATATCAGGCGAATACAAGCGGATGCTGTTCCGTTTGAAGTTCAAGAGGGACTGCGGAAACTTGATCTGCGTATGAAGGTTGAGGAAGTGGTTCTTGTTCCGGGTTGGGGTAATCACCCGACATATTACAGTTTTAATTTGATCAGTGCAGATGGTTACAAGTTCAGCTTGGACCTGAGTGTGAATGGAATCCCCCTCTCCATGATGCCAATCGGGCGGACTACGAATGGGGGAAAGGGGGAAAGAGGGGAAAACGGTCAACCCTTGACAGGGGAAAAGTGGAAAAGGGTCCACCCTTGAGTTGACAAAGAGAAGAGCGGAAGATGAAACGGATGAGGAAGAGAATGAAGAAGGCATCCGCCATCCGTTCGGATGGCATTTGCAACTACGGCGGACAGGGAATTTAGAAGTGAGACGGCAGCATGAGAACAACAACAAATAGCGTTCAGCGGCTTGCCCGCCGTGGCGGGTCAGCGGCCAGCATTCAGCCCGTGGTTCACAGGGAAGGCGCTAAGTGGCGAAGTCCTTCTGCTCTTCGCGTCTTCGCGGCTTCGCTGTTCGTCTCCATTCTTTTCGTCGTTTCTGTATCGGCACAGCAAACCAATCTCATCGCTCGCTGATCCTTCGATGAAGGGGAGGAGAGAAGGCAGCAGATAGTAGTTAGGAGTCAGTATGAGAAGACCAACAGAACGCCATCATCGAGATGAGCGACGCCTCCATCTACCACCCGTTCAGCGTTGCCAACGGCCCCGTCGTACACGTACCGGGGCGAATGGATCGTGAACACGGAATACCCGCCGTGGCCGTTGGTTCTGTGGGACGGCGCTTTGTAGCTGTACGTTGGGCAATGCGTGGATTGATCCTACACACCCGTCGGCCAAGGTGGAAATGTCGTTCGTGTCTCCGGGGAGGTGTCACCAGCCGACTTGAACGCCGCCCTCGCCACGACCGCCAGCAACGTCAACGCCATCGAGGCGCTCGATCCCGACGAGACCGACGCGCCGACCATCGTGGCCAAGCTCAACGAATTGCTCAATGCGTTGAAACGTGGGTGGCCAGAAGTTCGCAATCAGTACTCAGAAGGGCGGAACACTACTGTCAGTGCTGGTTGCGGGCGAAGCTTTGCACCAGTTCCTGTGGCGAACAGGTCGCCGTGCCCACCTTGCCAACAACCACGCCAGACGCGTGGTTGGCAATCGCTGCGGCCTCGATGGGATTCGCCTTTGCCGCCAGTGCCAGCGTCAGCGTCGCAATCGCCGTGTCGCCGGCGCCGGACACGTCGAACACTTCCTGCGCAACCGTCGGAATGTGGTGCGGTTTCTTGCCAGCGCGGAACAGGCACATGCCGTGTTCGCCCAGTGTGATCAGCAGATTCTCCGGCTGCCATTTCTTCAGCAACATCTGCCCGACACGCAGCAACGGCACGTCGCGCAACACCTCCTCCGCCGGCTCCGTCGGTCCGATGCCGGCGGCCACGAATGCTTCCATCCGGTTCGGCGTGATGGCGGTGAGTCGCCGATAGCCCAACAAATGGCGCGCGTTGGGATCGGCCGTCGTGATCTTGCGCCGTCGAAGGGCCAGTTGGTGAAGACGATCAAAAAGACGCTGGCTGAGGACGCCCTTGGCGTAATCCTCGAAAATCACAGCACCGGCATCGTCGAGCATCTGCTCGTAATGGCGCACAAACACCTCCTCCAAAGACGGCGACAACAGCGCGATCTTCTCGCGGTCGTACCGAACGACTTGTTGGTGGTGGGCGACGACCCGGGTCTTCAACGTGGTGGGGCGTTGGTCGTCGGTGAGCAGGCCGTTGGTGTCAATGCCGCCTTCGCCGAGCAGCTCGCGCAACACTTCGCCGGGGTGGTCATCGCCGACGATGCCGAGGATGCTGACATGGGCGCCAAGAGCGCGGAGGTTGCGGGCGACGTTGGCCGCGCCGCCGGGGAAATAGGACTCCCGGTTGATCTCCACGACCGGCACGGGCGCCTCGGGTGAGATGCGGTTGACTTTGCCCCAGAGGAATTGGTCGAGCATCACGTCGCCGACGACGAGGATGCGTTGTTTGGGGAAACGATTGAGGATGGTTTGGAGACGAGGTGTGTTCATAGGGGGAAATGACGAATGACCAATGACGAATGACGAAGAAATGACGAAAACCGGTTTTGGTCATTTGTCATTAGGGTGCCTCCGGTTACTTCATTTTTGATTGCCGCAACTGTAGGCCGCCTCTGCGAGGCGGCGGTCTTGGTAAGGATTTCGCCGACTCGCAGAGTCGGCCTACAACCAATTCCCGGTTCGAGAGAGTTACTGGAGGTGCCCATTAGACATTCCTTCGTCATGAGGATTTCGTGATTGGTCATTTTAGTGCTTCCAGCACTGCCGCCGCCCAGAGCGGCACGAGCAGTTCGTGGTGGCCAACAATATAATAACCATGTCCACCCTTGTGCGTCGGCCGGCGCACGACGTTTTCGGTGGGCCGATAGTGGCGGTTCATGTCGAAGGTGGCAGTGGTGAAATGGTCAACGGTGTGGCCGAGGTTACGGGCGATGGTCAGCGCCTTGAGGAAAACCTCCGGCATGATGACGGCGCTGCCGATGTTCAGCACCACGCCGCCTTCGAGCTGCGCAATCACAGAAGCAAGCTTCTGAAAGTCGAGGTAACTCGCTTCGCCAAGCACAGCACCGTCAGTAGTGGGGTGCTGGTGAATGATGTCGGTGCCGATGGCAATGTGGACAGTGACCGGAACATTCGCAGTGACACCGGCATGGAGAAGGCTGAGCTGTTTGTGCGGGAACGTGCCTTTGACGATGGCTTCGCCCAGCGCGCGCCCGGCGCCGATGCCTTGGGCGACACCGTCGGCCAGCGCGCGGTTCATCTGGCGACCGGTATCGTCGTTCATACCGAAACTGCCGTCATCGAGGCCGTGTTGGACGTCTTCGCTGGTGGCGCCGATCAATGCGAGTTCGAAATCGTGAATCGCCCCGGCGCCGTTGAAGGCAAGGGCGTTGATGACGCCGCGTTGTATGAGATCAATGAGGATCGGATTGAGACCGCACTTGATCGGGTGCGCGCCCATCATCACGAGCACGGGACGGCGGTTGCGAACGGCGTCGGCGGTGGCCTTGACGACGGCGCGGAAATCGTTTCCGACGAGGATGTGCGGAAGCGACTCGACGAACGCGGCAAACGATCCGCCGGGTTGCCACGGCCGGGCGAGTTCGTCGCGGTGGACCTTGTTGTCGCGCTCGCGGAGCGGGTAGGTGCGGATGCGGCTGAAGTCGAGCGGGGGAAAGTTCATGTCAGTTCTTGGAGACGATCTTGAGGCGTTTCGCGAGGACGGGATCGGCAGCCTTGACTTCGGTGAGTTGGAACCGCGCGCTGCCGATGGGCATCTTGGAGATGACCACCAGCGGCACCTTGTGCGCGTCGTCGCTAAACCACACCCACATCCGGCCCTTGTTGGCGGCGACAATGGTCAGTGTGGGATTCGGCTCAATACGCATGGCTGGCACTTCGCCGAGCGGGTTGGTCCAGATCTTCTTTTGCTGGTCAGGCACGACGCGCACCAGACGCGTCTCATCGCCGGCGTTGACAAGGAAGGTCAGGGACTGTTTGAGTTGAAGCGATTGGCTGCGCACGTAATACACGGCGGAGACGATGTCTTGAACGGACTTGCCGAGTGGCAATGTGCAACCGGTGCGAGCCAGGTAATTCGTAAGGGTGAAGCTGCCCTTGGCGTAATCAAAGCGGGTTTCGCTCTGTTTGGGGCGTTTGCCTTCGATCCGGTTTTGCCGGTAGCGAAGAGTGCGGAGCTCTTTCACGTCGAGCCAACTTTCCAGCGTGTTGTCCACGTGAAACAGCATGTCAATCAAACCGCTGGTTTGCGCCTTGGCGATGAGATGGTAACAGTCGCGTCCGTTCACGGCCTCGATGCCCGCGACCTCCAGCGACGCCTGCCCGGCCTCGAACGGTCCCCAGTAAATGCGGTAACTGAGTTTCTCGCCGACGCAAAACGGAGAGTCCCCGCCGCGGGCGGCGGCTGCCAACAAGACTGCAAACATGATGATGAATATTCTCACAGCAACAGGATGTGAATATAGACTGATATCCGGTATAATCGCAAGCCATCAGAAGAAGCAGCCATGCCACACATCAATCCTGATTTGCTCGTGTTCGGAGTTTATCTGGCCGTGGTGACGACGGTCGGGTTTGTCGCGTCGCGCAAGGAGAAGAAGGCGGACGATTATTTTCTGGCAAGCCGGAATTTGACGTGGTGGTTGATCGGCGGCTCGATGATTGCGGCGAACATCTCGACGCATCACTTCATCGGGATGTCGGGGCTGGCGTTCGATGTCGGGCTGGCCATCGCCAGCTTCGAGTGGATGGCGGCGATTGCGCTGGTGTTGTACGCGAAATTTTTTCTGCCGTACTACCTCAAGAGCCGGATCACGACGATGCCGGAGTTTTTGGAACGGCGGTTTGATCACCGGGTGCGGTTGGTGTACGCCATGATCTGCCTGACCGGCTACATCGTGATCGAATTGGCGGTCGTGCTCTATACCGGGGCGCTGGCGGTGCACTCGATCTTTGGTTTGCGGTTGGAGTACGGATTGTTGGTGTTTGCGCTGGCGGGCGCGTATGCGATTTACGGCGGGTTCAAGTCGGTGGCGTACACCGACATTGTTCAAGTGACGGTGCTCGTGCTCGGCGGGTTGGTGGTGACGGTGCTCGGCTTGCAACAAGTCGCCAAACTCGTGCCCGGCTTTGGGGACTCCGCGTGGGGCGGACTGCGGGCGGTCATCGCGGAGGCACCGGAGAAATTTCACATGGTCCGGCCGTGGAACGATCCCGACCTGCCGTGGATTGGTGTGTTTTTCGGTGGCTTGTGGCTGGCGAACATTTTTTATTGGGGCTGCAACCAGTTCATCACGCAAGGCTCGTTGTCGGCGCGCAACGTTTGGCACGGCCAGATGGGTGCGGTGTTTGCCGGGTTTTTGAAACTGCTCGTGCCGGTACTGGTGGTGTTGCCGGGGATCATCGCGTTTCGATTGTACAGTCCCGACGCCGGGCTGCTACGCGAGACGTGTGTGCTGGCGAAAGGCGACATGGCGTTTCCGACCCTCGTGAAACAACTGTTGCCGCCCGGCTTCACCGGACTGGTGATGGCGGGGCTGGTCGGCTGTGTGATGTCGCACATCGCATCCATGCTGGCGGCGAGTTCATCCATCATCACCTTCGACATCTACAAGCAATACTTCCACAAGGAAGAGAACGGCACCAACCTCGTGCTAGTCGGGCGACTGATGACGACGGTGGTGTTGGTCGTCGCGGTGGTGGTCGGCTTTTTCCTGCGCGACCTCAAGGGGATCTTCGTTTACATCCAGAAATACTGGTCCATCGCGTATCCGTCGGTCTGCGCATTGTTCCTGGCGGGATTTTTCTACAAGCGGGCCAACGCGCGCGGCAGTTTCATCGCGATCATCGCCGGACCGGCATGGGCGTTGTTGTTCACGCTGGCGGAAAACCTGAAATGGGTGCCGACGATTCCGTTTTTGACGCGGGCTGTGGTTGATTTTGCGTTCGCGTGGTTGATTCTCTGGCTGTTCCGCACGCGCGGCGACGTAATTCCGGCGCAAGCGCACGTGGACCGGTCGTTTACACCGGAGGTGGCGGAGTTTGTGCGCACGATCCCGTGGTGGCGGTCGTTCCGGCTGTGGGCTACGGTGCTGGCGATATGCGTCGTGGTGCTCTACATCCGGTTTTTCTAAGGAAAGTCCGATGCAACGAATGATTCTTATTTGGAACTGATCGAAAAATGAAAGGAAAACACAAACCATGAAACAGACCCTCATGATTCTCGTTGCTCTTCTCCTGGCACACTCTCTCCCTGCCGCTCACGCCATCGAACCGCCTGGGCCCGAGCAAATCCGCACCGTGGGCCGGATGGCGATATCCGAGCGCCCGGCGCTGCCGGCGGTGACCGGCGGGGACAAGGAGGGCTGGGTGGGCGGCGAGCTTCCCCCGTTCACGCCGCCGGAAAAACCACTCGTCGATGTGCGGATGCGCGACCCAAGCATCTGCCGGGGCCCGGACAACAACTACTATCTGATCGGCACCACCGGGCCAAATATGTGGCGCGAAAACAAGGGGATCGAGATGTGGAAATCACCCGATCTCAAGAAGTGGGAATATGTCGGCTATGTCTGGACCTTCGCAGAGAACGCCAAGGCCGAATGGCAAAAAGGGAAACTCAACCCCGATGGTACGCGCACTCCCAAGCCGTTGTGGGCACCGGAGCTTCATTATATCAAGGGCCAATGGTATATTGCCGCCTGCGTCGAGCACCTCGGTACGTTGATCTTGAAAAGCACCACCGGACGGCCCGAGGGACCCTACAGCGACATCAAACCCGACGGGCGCATCGCCCCGCCGGGACCTCATGATGCCTCGCTTTTCGAGGATGACGATGGCCAGGTCTACTTCATGTGCGCCCCGGCTCGGATCGCCAAAATGAAACCCGACATGAGTGATCTTGCCGAACCGCTCAAGAGTGTCACCATCGCTCCGGATACCAAAACTTATAATTGCGAGGGGCCGCACATGGCGAAGCTCAACGGGCGTTATTATCTCTTCGTGGCTCAAGGCACCAACCACGAGAAAGATGGCGAGCGCGCCGGAGCGGGTCTGAAATCCACCTATGATGTCTGGGTGATGTCCGCGCCGACCCCTTATGGACCGTTCGAGAAGCGGCACTTGGCCTTCCCTCGCGGCGGCCACATCGTCGTCTTCCAAGATCAGGCCGGCCAATGGTGGTCCACCTGGGGAACCAACTTTTTTAATAAACCGGCGATCATCCCGGTCGAGATGGACAGCGAAGGGAAACTACGGCAAGCGCCGACCATAAAGGAAACAATCCGATGAAACACAAACTCACACTCCTCACCGCCCTGCTGGCGGCCATGGCGGCTGACGCCACTGAAACGAAACTCTGGTATGACAGGCCCGCCGCCAATTGGATGACCGAGGCGTTGCCGGTCGGCAACGGCGACCTCGGGGCGATGGTCTTTGGGAAGACCGACATCGAGCGCATCCAGTTCAACGAGAAAACACTCTGGACCGGGAATGAAACCGACACCGGCTCTTATCAAGCCTTCGGCGATTTGTTCATCAAGCTGGATCACGAGAAGCCGCTGGACTACCGGCGCGAGCTCGATCTGGAGCGCGGGATCCAGACCGTCAGCTACGTCAGTAACGGCGTGCGTTACCGGCGGGAACTGTTCGCTAGCTATCCGGCGGGAGTGATTGCCATTCGTCTCACAGCCGACAAGCCAGGTGCCTGCTCCGGCAAGCTCTGGCTTACCGACATGCACGCGGCCGATGTGCTGGCCGATGGCAAGCGACTGACCGCCACCGGCGTTCTGAACAACGGCATGGATTATGAATCGCAAGCGCTCGTCGTCCATGAGGGCGGAACGGTCGCGACGGTCATGGAGCCGGGCTTCGATAATCAGCCGGTGAAACGTGTGCGCCCGGAGGTGCCAGTGCTCGACGGGACGAAGGACGTTTACCTGAGCCTGCGCGTTTCCGACAAGCCGGTCTTCGGCTTCTTCGGCGGGATCAGCAACGACGACGCGACGCCAAACGGCGCGCCGATGGTCCTTAACGGCGAGTGGTTCGATCGCGGCATCTCGTTCGTTGCCCCGAATAGCTTCGATTTCCAGCTCGACGGCAAATAC
>Ga0233425_10001275_pt1 | contig 57951 bp, 54 predicted proteins | sample Watercolumn_Towu_2_FD_181712 | JGI IMG/M metagenome (GOLD analysis project Ga0233425, IMG submission 181712) | Freshwater microbial communities from Lake Towuti, South Sulawesi, Indonesia - Watercolumn_Towuti2014_140_MG | ecosystem: Environmental > Aquatic > Freshwater > Lake | place...
GGGAAGCGCCTTGATCCCTCTGGCGATGATCCTCTTTCCTTCGGGCGATGTCAGGGTGATCTGGACCTTCATAAGCTGCTCAATTCCCTCCCTTTTTTCTCCCCCCCCCCCCCCCCCCCCCCCCCCGGCTCCGGTGGCGGACGGCTGGGAAATGAGACGGCCGTGTGAACCCGCCCGCATCCACTACGCGGACTCGCGTCCCACCGGTCGGCTAGGGTTCGTGGACCGTGCGGACGGGTAGCTTCGAACCCGACGGTGGACGCATGGACACGGTAAGCTCGCAAGACATCGTCGACACCGTCCGGACCAGCCTGCTGGTTCTCGACATGGACCTTAGGGTCAAGTCGGCGAACCGCGCCTTCTACAACACCTTCAAGGTCGAGCCCGAGGCGACGGTCGGACGGCCGCTGTTCGAGCTCGGCAACGGCCAGTGGGGGATCCCCGAACTGCGCACGCTGCTCGGCGAGATCGTGCCGCGCGACGGGACCGTCGAGGGCTACGAGGTCGGGCACGACTTTCCCGGCATCGGCGTGAAGTGCATGCGCCTCAACGCCCGCAAGGTGTTCAGGGAGGACGGCCACGTTCCATACCTGCTCCTCGCCATCGACGACGTCACGGGCGAGCACGAGGCCCGGGCCGAGGCCGAGCGACAGCGACTTCTCGCCCAGGGCATCGTCGACACGGTTCGAGACCCGCTGGTGGTCCTCGAAGCCGACATGACAGTGGTCAGTGCCAGCCGCTCCTTCCTGCGCATGTTCGGCCTCGACGTTGGGACTGTGGTCGGCACGTCGCTCTACGACCTGTCGCAAGGCCAGTGGCGGGTCGGGCGGCTCCAGGATCTGCTCGGGCGGATCGTGCCCGACGACATGGCCATCGACGGCTTCGAGGTCGAGGACGAGTTCCCGGGACTCGGTCGGCGCATCTTCAAGCTCAACGCCCGCAAGGTCCACCGTCCCGGCAACCATATCACTCGGCTGCTCCTGGTCTTCGAGGACGTGACCGAGGCGCGAATGCTGGAGAGGCACCGCGACCTTCTCGCCGCCGAGCTCGCCCATCGCATCAAGAACAGCCTGCAGATCATCACCTCGTTCGTCTCGTACGAAATCCGCCGGGCGGCCGAACCCTGCGTCGAGGGCTACCGCGCGATGCAGGGCCGCATCGGCGCCGTGGCCGAGCTCTACGACGTGATCTCCCGCTCCTCGACGCTCGGCCCGGTGGCGATGGGGCCATATCTGGAGGGCATCGCCGGAAGCCTGCGTTCCAGCCTGCTCGGCGCCGAGGCCCGCATCGCCGTCGACGTCGAGGCGGAGCCGCTGTCCATCGTCGCCGACCAGGCGGTCACGGTCGGGTTGATCGTCAACGAACTCGCCACCAACGCGGTGAAGTACGCGTTTCCGTCCGGAGGGGGCCGCATCCTCCTCGGGTTCAGGCGCCGGGACGGTGAGGCGGTGCTCACGGTCGCCGACGACGGCATCGGGCTGGACGCGACCAGCGGCCCGGGTTCCGGCCTTGGATCCCGGTTCGTCGAGGCGTTCGTCCGCCAGCTCAACGGAACGCTCGCGATGGCAAGCGGCGCGGGCGGGACGACCGTGACGGTAAGGCTGCCGGCCTCCGTCCTGGCGTAGTCCGGTCGGGCGCCTCGCCTTCGGGGTCGCTCGGTTGTGAAAATTTCACCGGGCGACTTGGCGGGTCCGGCGACCGCCGCGCCCGACCCCGCTGCGAATTGTGGCAACGGCTGCTAGAACCGAAGCCTGATGGACGACACGGTCAAGCCACCCCCATACCGCGCGACGCCTGAGCGGCTCCGACGCGACCAAGCCAGGATCGAGGCCGAACTCGCCGGAATTGATGGCGGGACCGACCCGTTCCCCGCTGCCGTGCGGGCAACGCGCATGCCGATGGTCATCACCAATCCGCGCCGGCCGGACAATCCCATCGTCTTCGTCAACGATGCCTTCTGCCGCCTGACCGGTTATGCGCGGGAGGAGATCCTCGGGCGCAATTGCCGCTTCCTGCAGGGCCCTGAGACCGACCCGGAGACAGTCCGCCTGATCCGCGAGGCCATCGTCGCGCCCCGGTCCATCGAGATCGACATCCGCAACCACAAGAAGGACGGAACACCGTTCTGGAACCGGCTGCTGCTGGCGCCGGTCAACGACGCGGGCGGCGATCTCGCATACTTCTTCGCCAGCCAGTTGGACGTGACGGTCGAGCGTGAGCGCCTCGTCGTGCTGGAGGACGAGAACGCGGCGTTGACGGCCGAGCGGCGGGCCAACCTGGAGCGGCTGGCCTTCAGCGAGGAATCCCTGCGGCTCGCGACCGAGGCCGCCGAGGTGGGGACCTGGGACCTCGACCTGACCACCGACGTGCTGACCTGGTCGGATCGTACCAAGGCGATGTTCGGCATCTCGCCGGGCGTGCCCTGCAGCATGGCCGACTTCTATGCCGGGCTGCATCCGGACGACCTGGAGGTGACGAGCGCGGCCTTCGCCTCGGCGCTCGACCCGGCGCGGCGCGCGACCTACGACGTCGAGTACCGCACGGTCGGAAAGGAGGATGGCGTCGTCCGCTGGGTCGCGGCCAAGGGCAAGGGCCTGTTCGACGCGAGAGGAGCGTGCGTCCGGGCGCTCGGCACGGCCATCGACATCACGGCGCGGCGGCGAGCCGAGGAGGTCCGGCAAGCCAACGAGGCAAGGCTGCGCTTCCTCGACGCACTCGGCACGGAGACCGCCGGGAACACAGATGCCGAGGGCATCCTGTCGGTGACGACGCGCATGGTGGCGGGCCATCTGCGTCTCTCGAACTGCGCCTACGCCGACATGGACCCGGACGGGGAAGGCCTGACCATCCGCGGGGATTGGTCGGCGGAGGGCTCGCCGAGCATCGTCGGGCGCTACCGCCTCACCGATTTCGGCACGCTGGCCGCGACCTGCCTTCGTTCGGGCGAGTTGCTCGTCGTCGGCGACGTCCGGTCTGAACTGCCGGCTGCGGACGCTGCCTCCTTCCAGGCCGTTGGTGTCGCGGCGGTAGCCTGCATGCCCCTGGTCAAGGACGGGCGCCTGACGGCCATGATGGCCATCCACGACCGGGTGGCGCGGGCTTGGTCGGGCGACGACCTTGCGGTTCTCCGCGAGGTGACGGAGCGCTGCTGGGCGCATATCGAGCGCGTGCGCGCCGACGCCGCCCTGCGCGAGGCGGCGGGGCAGCTCGCGGCCCTGAACGCGACGCTTGAGCAGCGGGTCGAGGAGCGCACCGCCCGCCTGGGCGAGGCGGAGGCGGCGCTCCGGCAGTCGCAGAAGCTGGAGGCGGTCGGCCAGCTGACCGGGGGCGTGGCCCACGACTTCAACAACCTCCTGACCATCATCCGGTCCTCTGTCGACTTCCTGCGGCGACCCGACCTGCCGGACGACAGGCGAAGGCGCTACATGGACGCGGTCTCGGACACGGTGGAGCGCGCCACCAAGCTGACCGGGCAACTCCTGGCCTTCGCCCGAAGGCAGGCGCTCAAGCCCGAGGTGTTCGAGGCCGGCGCCCGTCTGAAAAGCGTGGCCGACATGCTCGACACGGTGACCGGTTCGCGCATCCGCGTGCTGACCGAGTTGCCCGAGCGTCCCTGTCACGTCCTGGCCGACGTGAGCCAGTTCGAGACGGCCGTCATCAACATGGCGGTGAATGCCCGCGACGCTATGGACGGCGAGGGCACGCTGACGCTGCGGCTGTCCTGCTCGCAGGGGATGCCTTCGATCCGCGGTCACGGCGGCAGCCCGGCGCCGTTCGCGGCGGTCTCGCTGTCGGACACGGGCACGGGCATCGCCCCGGAGCTCCTCGGACGCATCTTCGAGCCGTTCTACACCACGAAGGAAGTCGGCAAGGGAACGGGGTTGGGCCTGAGCCAGGTGTTCGGCTTCGCCAAGCAATCGGGCGGCGACGTGAACGTGGAGAGCGCTCCGGGGCGTGGGACCACGTTCACGCTGTACCTGCCCGAGATCGAGGCCGCCCCGGAGCCGGGCAGACATGAAACGGGAGACGAGGCCACCTCGTCCGGAGCCGGGCGGCGCGTGCTGGTCGTGGAGGACAACGTCGAGGTCGGGCGATTCGCCACGCAGATCCTCCAGGACTTGGGCTTCGCGACGGACTGGGCGGCGAACGCCGAGGAGGCCCTCGACCGGCTCGGCCCGGATGGCGCCGGCTTCCACGTCGTGTTCTCGGACGTGGTCATGCCCGGCATGGGCGGCCTCGCCATGGCCAAGCTGTTGCGCGGGCGGCTCCCCGGCCTGCCGGTCGTCCTGGCGTCCGGCTACAGCGATGCGCTGGCCCAGGGAGGTGGTGACGGCTTCGAGCTGCTGCACAAGCCCTACGCCGCCGACCAACTCGGGCGCACCCTGAACCGGGTGATCCGGCAGCACGGCCGAGCCATTTGAGCGCCGTAAGGCGACGCTAACGCAAGGTCCGAACGGACAGCTTCGAATCCGCATGAGCCGTACGGTCGGGCTCACCGGCCGCCCCCGACGCTTCGACCTGGCCGCGCCGCTGGAGGCGCAGCGCCACGATCCAGCACAGCACCGCCCAGGCCGACCCGACGCACCAGCCCGCCAACACGTCGGTCGCGTAGTGGACGCCGATGTAGACGCGGCTCAGCCCCACGACGACGGTGAGGAAGACGGCGAGCCCCATGAAGTACGCCTTCAGCCGTGCGCCCGCTGCGACCCTCGTCATGATCGCCCCCAGCGTCAGGAAGGTCACCGCAGAGAGCATGGCGTGGCTGCTGGGAAAGCTGGCTGTGAACACTTGGATGCCGCCGGGAATGTCGGGACGAGGGCGGTTGAAGAGCAGCTTCAGGCCGAAGCTGATGACCGTGCCGCCCAGCATCGAGCCCACCACCAGGAGGGCAGTCCCACGCCTGCGGACCAGGAGCAGGTACCCCACGGTCGCAGCCAGCAGGAAGCACAGGACGACCATGCTCCCAAGGGAGGTCACGTCGCGCGCCATCTCATGCACCCAGGCCGGCCCGATTGGGCCGGCGGCGCCGAGTGGACGGAAGAAGCGCGCGACCCGGGTGTCGAACGCCATGGTATCACCCTCCATCACCTCGCCGGCGAGGAGGCCGAACGCGAGGAGGAGTGCGGCGACGCAGAACAGCGTCGCCACGAGGCCGAGCTCCCGTTTCCCGAGGCGCGTCACGGCTGCTGCCCAGGCACCCAATTCGTTCATCCGCCTCGCCTCCCGGCCGGACCTCGGTACGCCGCCCCAGGTCTGACGCGCGTCGCCCGTGGGGCGAGGCGGCCAGACCGGGGATGCAAGGATCGTCGATGGACCGCGGCCCTGACCCACGGCGACTGCTTCTGGCCCGGCCTCGGGATGCGCGCGGCCGCCGTCCCCGGGCCGCCGGCATCCGTGCGAACTCCACGGATCGGGGGCAGGTCGCGCGCACGGCCCCGTGGACGAAGTCGCCGCGGCGCCGGACAAGGGCGGGGCCCCGGCGCGTCGCCATGCGGTGTCGACCGCAGGTTCATGACGCCGTCGCGTCCGCGCCCGGATGACGGCCGGCCCGCTGCGGTAGCAGGACGATGAGCGCCACGATGAAGGCCGCGATCACGGCGGAAGCGAGCGGCCGGCTCAGGTTCAGCCCGCCGTTGGCGACCGGCTTGTCGAGGAAATCGCCCACCGTGGCCCCGAGCGGGCGGGTCAGGATGAACGCCGCCCAGAAGAGCGTGACCCGTGAAACGGAGGTCCGGTAGTACAGGGCGATGACGACCGCGAGCGCCGCCGCGAAGACGAGGGCGCCACCCTCGTAGCCGAGGCCGCCGGTGTCCGCGAGCCAGTCGCCGAGCGCGGTGCCCAACGTCTGCGAGAAGGTGATCGCCCCCCAATAGAACGCCTCGACCCGCGGGGTCGAAACCGTGTCCACCGACACGGTGCCCTCGGTCGCGTACCAAAGCCCGAGCACGGCCGCGAGGCAGGCGAGTAGCAGGGTCGACCCGCCGGTGTATCCGATGCCGAGCGAGCGGTCGGCGAAGTCCGCCATCGTCGTACCGAAGGTGGTCGAGGCGACGATCGTGGACCAGTACAGGACCGGGTGGAACCGCTTCGATATGATCTGGGCGACCACGAGCGCGACCAGCAGCACGGCGAACAGGGCGGTGCCGGCGAGGTAGCCCCAGTTGAGGGTCATGGTGACGGTGTCGCCGCCGGTCTCCCCGAGCGTCGTGGCCAGGATCTTGATGATCCAGAAGCCCAGCGTGACCTCGGGTACCTTGCTCAGGGCGCGTTCGTAACGGTCGTCCATCGGACCTGCTCCTTCTTCGAGAAAAACCTCACGGCGCGTCGGCGCAGGCCGCCCGGCGACCGGCACGCTGCGGGATGAGGAGGACGAGCCCCGGCCATGACGAGCGCGAGCACGCCGGAGATCGTGATGTCGTCGATGCCCAGGCCGCCGGAAGCGACCGGCTTGTCGAGCGAGTTGGCGAGGGTGGCGCCGAGCGGCCGCGTCAGGACGAACGCCGTCCAGAACAGCATGGGCCTGGAAACACGCGTTCGCAGATGGAGGGCCGTGACCACGGCCAGCGCGACGAGGATGAGGAGCGCGCTCCCGTTGTACCCGAGCCCGCTGCTGTCAGCCATCCAGTCGCCCAACGCGGTGCCGAGCGTCTGGGAGAACATGACCGTGGCCCAGTAGAAACCTTCGGCCCGCGGGGACCGCACCGTCTCCACGGCGACCGTGCCGAGCGTGCGCTTCCACAGGATCAGGGTCGCGACGACCGATCCGAGCAGCACCAGGGACCCGCCCGCGTAGCCGATGCCGAGGGACCTGTCGCAGAAGTCGGCGAGGGTCGTGCCTGCGAGCGTCGTCGCGGTGACCACGGCCCAGTACAGGATCGGATGGAAGCGGTCCGCCCGGACCTGTGCGGCCAGCAGCACCGCCAGGGCGGCCCCGAAGATCGCCGTGCCGGCGAGATAGCCGAGGCCGAGCGTCAACGTGACGGCGTTCCCGCCGACCTCGCCCAGGGTCGTGGCCACGATCTTGATGGCCCAGAACCCGGCGGTGGCTTCAGGCACCTTGGCGGGTTCGACGTGTCCGGGTCGCTCGGTCGGTTGCATCGGGCTGCCGTGGGAAAGCGAGGGCTGGCTCACGCGGTGTGGGTCTGGTCGATGATGGCGAGCAGGTCGTCGACCGCGCGACGGCAGGCGGCCGGATCGGGGTTCGACGCCCGCAGCGCGTCGAGGGCGCGGTCGATGGCCTTGTCCACGACGTGCCAGTCGGCGGCGGCTCGCGGCTTCAGGCCGGCCTCGGACGCGTCCCAGGACAATTCCAGGTCCTTGATGCGCGTCTTGGCGGCGGCGAGGTCGCCCCGGTCGGTCATCGCCTTCACGTCGACGACGATGGTCCGGAACTTGGAGAGGTCGCCAAGCTTCGAGGCCGCCATCGCCTTGGGCGTCGCTCCGACGGCGGCGTCCTGCATCGCCAGCAGGCCCAGGGGGGCGGCCGTGGCACCGATGACCGTCGCGGCGATGGCGGCGAGGAGGATGTTTCGCATGGTCGTTCGCTCCGTGTCGTGCGGCGTTGGAAGGACTGGAGGATGGGGATGCGGGAGGCGGCGGACGGTCAGGCCCGCCGCTGTCCGGCCGGCTCGCCAGGGCGTCCGGAGACGAGGCTCAGGGACGTCACCAGGGCGACGATGACGGAGAAGAAGGCGAGGCTGGTGGAGGCCGTGCCGAAGCCGAGGCCGCCGTATTCCCGTGCCTGCGACAGCAGATCGCCCAGCGATGCGCCGAGGGGGCGCGTGACGATGTAGGCGAGCCAGAAGGTCGTCACCGGGTTCGCGCCGAGGCGCCAGGCGAGGGCGAGGGCGGCCAGGATCGTGCCGAAGATGACGACGCCGAGATTGAAGCCGAGCCCCAGCGCCTCGGTAGCCAGGTCGCCCGCGGCCGTGCCGAGCGCGAAGGTCAGGAGGATGGCGAGCCAGTAGAACGCCTCGCGGCGCCGGGTCACGATGGCGTGGATCGAGAGCGTCCGCTCGGTCGCGTACCAGAGGGCGAACACGGCGGCGAGGGCGGCCGCGAACACGCCGGTGCTGACGAAGAGGCTCACGCCGAGCTTGTCGGTCAGGATGTCGGTGACCTGCGTGCCGACCACGCTGACGAGGACGACGGTCGACCAATAGGTCCAGGGCACGTAGCGCCGCTCGCGCACCTGCAGGGCGAGGACGGCCGCGAGGAGGCCGGCCGTGAGGGTGGCGGTGACGGCGGCACCCAGGCCGACGTTCACCGCGAGGTAGTCCGCGCCGGTCTCGCCGACGGTCGTGGACAGGATCTTGATGACCCAGAAGGCCGCGGTGACCTCCGGTACCTTGTTCAAGACCTGGCGCTGGATCTCGCTCATCCCCGTCTCCCGTCCGTCATGGTCGGGCACGGTGATAGCGAGCCAGAATGAGGGCAGAATGAGCTTCGTCCGGAGGAGCCGCAGGCTCGGCCTCAGGCCGGCAGTCTGACGGTTGCGAGGGTCCCCTGCCCGTCACGTCGGTTTTCGACCGTCAGGCCGAGGTCGTTGCGCTCCGCGATGCGGCGGGCGATGGCGAGCCCGAGCCCTGTGCCTTCGACTTCCGGTGGCGCGGCCCGGAAGAAGCGGTCGAACAGGCGGCCCTCGCTTCCCGGCGGCAGCCCGCAGCCGGTGTCCCGAACCGTGACGACGCACGCACCGTTCCGGTTCAGCAGACGGACGTCGACCTGGCCTCCCGACGGCGTGTAGCGCAGGGCGTTGTCGACCAGGTTGGCGAACAGGACGCGGACCTCGTCCTCCGACGCGTGAAGCGTCGCGGGTGTCTCGATATGCACGCCCAGGTCGATGTCCTTGCGCTCGGCGAGCACGACGTGGTCGGCGACGCAGTCGAGCAGGAGCTGGCCGAGGTCGACGGATGCAGGACGGGCCTCGGCACCGTCGTCGAGCCGGGCGAGACGGAGCAGTTGATCCACCAGCCGGTTCGCCCTCCGGAGGCCGTCCGCCAGCGCCATACGCCGCGCGTCGCCCCCGCCACCGGCAGGCCCGCCGAGGGAGTCGAGTTGGATCTGCATCGCGGCAAGCGGCGTACGCAGTTCGTGCGCCGCGTCGGCCACGAACCGCTTCTGGGCGGCCAGAGCGGCCTGCAGGCGAAGGATGAGCCCGTTCATGGCCTCGACGAGGGGCGCCACCTCCGTCGGCACGCCGCGCGTCGGCAAGGGGCCTTGGGCGGCGGCGCCGCGCCCGGCGAGGTCATGCACCAAGCCGTCGAGCCGCCCGAGCGCCCGGTTCATCGCCCAGCCGACGACGATCCACGACAGCGGGACGAGGAGCAGCAGCGGGGCCACGGCGCCGAGCGCCGCATTGCGTGCGAACTCCGCCCTCACGACGTCGCGCTGGGCGACCCGGACCGTCGTGGTGCCGTTGGCGGTCGTGTAGGTGCGCCAGAGCTCGCCGCCCATGACGACGTTCGCGTATCCCGTGCGGCCGGGGTGGCGGACGTCGACGCCGCGGTCGTCGCGCAGGACCTGCCCGTCCTTCCAGATGGTGACGGCGAGTTGGTCCTCCGGGTCCTGGTCGGCGGCGGGCGGCGCGTCCGCGTCCGGGAGCCCGGGACCGGCGTTGAGGGCGACCTGCCGCAACTGCCCGTCGAGGAAATCGGCCGCCTCGATCCGCGCGAGGGCATAGGCCGCGACCATCGCGGCCAAGCCGATTCCGGCGAGCAGGGCGGTCATCCAGCCGAGCGTCGTGCGGCGCAAGGAGGCGGCCCTCATGGCTTGGGCACCATCCAGCCTGCGCCGCGGACGTTGAGGATCACGCCCTTGCCGACCTTGCGGCGGACCGTGAGGATCAGGGCGTCCACCGCGTTGCTCTCGACCTCCTCGCCCCACCCGTAGATGCGTTCCTCGATCTGCGCCCGAGAGAGGATGCGCCCCGGTCGCTCCATGAGCGCGTGCATGAGGGCGTATTCGCGCGCCGACAGGACCGCGACGGTTCCGGCGTGGGATAGCACATGGCTCTCCGTGTCGAGTTCGGTCTCGGCGGCCACGAGCCGCGCGGTCGCCCGCCCGGCCCGGCGCCGCAGGATCGCCCGCATCCGGGCGAGCAGCTCGCGCATCTCGAACGGCTTGACCAGGTAGTCGTCGGCCCCGAGGTCGAGGCCGGCGACGCGGCTGTCGAGTCCGTCCCGCGCCGTGATGATGAGCACCGACATGTCGTTGCCCGCCGTCCGCGCGGACCTGAGAACCTGCAGGCCGTCGGCGCCCGGCAGGCCGAGGTCCAGCAGGACCAATGCGTGGCCGCCGACCCGCAGCGCCGTTTCGGCCATGGGGCCGTCGCGTACCCAATCGACGGAGTAGCCTTCGGCGGCAAGGCCGTGCGACAACCCTTCGCCGATCATGCGGTCGTCCTCGATCAGCAGCACGCGCATGGGTCGCCTTGTTCGGGTCGGAGCATTCATGGCGCGGTGCTGGCCGTGACCGCTCGCAAGCCGGAGCCGGAACTGAGCCGCGCCACGGACCGGTCCTAGCCTGCAGCCGAGACAACAGCGACGTGAGAAGTCGCTTACCCTAAAGGCGTAAGCATTCCTTTGGACTTGAGGAAAGCAGCCCTGGATCGGCGCCTCGGAGGCGGTGTCGGGTTTCGGGAGATTTCCGGCCACGTGCCGACGTCTGCGTCCGACCTGCCGCCACTGGGCATATGGCGAGCCGTCATGACGGCGCCGAGCGGACAGCACGGATCACCGTCGGGCTTGCGATACACCAAATGGCTCGGGATGAATGCGGATGGCGCGTTGCCGAATCGCCGGTGGTGGCCGGACCCAAAACCACATACTGCCCGTTCCGGCACCTCGCCCCTAGTTGGCCTTGCAGGCGAGTGACGCAACGACCTACCATCATGAACGTCATCACGCGGCCTTTGTAGTTTTTGGTCGTTGGAAGTGCGTCATCGTCGTTCTATACGACTTGATGTTCAAGGGGTATCAGGCCGGTGACATCGTCCTGGAGTTGGGCCGTCAAGTCGAGTTCCTGCCAGTAGGAGGCGGGGGCCGGGATGCCTCGCCGCCATACGATGTCCACGTTGACGTTCGGGTCGGTGAACCTCGCGTTCTTCTCGTCTTCCAGAAAAGCGTGTGTCGAGGCCCAAAGGCGCAACGTTTCGTCGAGGTCCGGCGAAGCGATGCGGGCCGTGACGGACTGGCACCGCAGCATCGCGCGCACGAGGGGCGCGGCTTGAGCGGCGCCGGGTGCGGTAAGCGCCCGCAACCCCCCGATGTAGTCCGACCGGTAGATGGTCGGCACCACGATTCGCGACTTCCCCCCGCCGACCAATTCCTTCGTCATCATGATGCGGGCGGTCCGACCGTTGCCGTCGTTGAAGGGATGGACGAGGACGATGAGGGTGTGGGCGAACACGCCGCGGGCGAACGGGGCCTGCAGGTCGCGCAGCATGGCGAAACCCTCGCGCAGAGTCCCCTTGACGAGGTCAGGCAACACGAAGACGGTGTTGCCGGCGCTGTTGGCATCCTCCTTGAACTCGCCCGGCTTCTTGTCGGGGCGCGCGTCGAGCAACCGCGCGTTCCGCTCGCGGATCTCGGCCATGAACTCATCGACGGACGATGCGCGCGCCTCGCCCGGCACGATGCTCGCGACCTGGGCAAAGGTTTGCGTCACGTCGCGACCGTCCTGCGGCCGCCCATCGGCCGGTTCGTGCTCGAACACGATGCGCCGCGCCTTGTCGACGAGGAAGCGCGTGCCCTCGATGTAGTTGGTGAAGTACGCCTCGACGAATGACGTGCAGTCCCGCTCGCCGGGACCGACGTGCGGGTCGGCCAAGTCGGGCGCGACGCGCCCGAGGGTCATCGCCAAGACCTTGAGGCGCTCCATGCACTCGGGGTCGTAGGGGTCGTCCGGCCGGCGCCGCGCGGCCACGTCCCTTGCGACCAAACCGGCTTTGCGCGTTCCGAGGATGGTCCCGATGATATCGAGGAGGACCTGCAGTTCCTGTTCCGCCCCAAGCGAGCCTGCGATGCACTCGGCCCGCTGCCGGATCTCCCGGAGACCGTCCTCATGGGCGGTCTTCAGCAACCGCTCGACCTCTCGTTCGACGCCTTCCCTTCCGACGGTGCGGCTAGGCCCACTCCGTGCGCGTGATGCCTGCAGGTTCTCCAGCAGGGCGCGCGCGTCGCTCGGAAGGTAGACCCCGAGGAAGGACATGTCCCCCTCCAACGGCCCTGGACCGGGGAAGGTTCTGATTTCCAAGCCGGGCAGTGACAACCGCCTGCGGGCCTTCCCGTGCGGATCGGTCGCGAACACCCAGCCCGGGAAGACGACGCGCCCGTCCGGCCCGCGCTCACGCCAGGGATTCCTCTGCAGGGCAGTCCGGCCCCTGAGCACGGCACCAGGCGCGTATCGAGCGAGGATGGGAGCCCATCCGCCGCAGACAATCTCTTCGACGGGACGACCGTTGCACACCGCATAGATGCCGTCGCCGACCCGCCGGAGCTTGCCGGCGGCGGCCTGCCGCTGAAGGGACCGGTCGCGTTGCGGGTCGCCTCGCGTGAGGATCAGATCACCGTGCGTCGTAGCCACTTAACGCCCCCGGGCGGCGGAAGCCCCGTCGCTTATATCGACATAATAACCTCTTGTGTCGTTTAAAACAACATAAGCTCGCAATTGCCCTAAGGCAGGCTGATATACCCGTCTACTACTCGATTCCCGGACAAGGCAACCATGTCTCCGAGCGGTTGGAAGTCGAAGACCCCCTCAGACCGGCATGCCGGTCAAGGAGCGCGGGTTCACCTCGGCCCGATATCCCTTCGAATGCCTGAGCAGGCGCCGCATCTCATCGAGCCAGCCGAGGTCCTCGGCGGACTGGTCGTAGAGGCAGATGGCCAGCCCGTGTTCGAGGACCGGCTCGATCTTGGCGTATGCCTCGGAGGAATGCATCGCGGCAACGGCCTTGTCCCGGGATGGCCAGCGCGCCATCAGCGCGAACTCGACGTACCGGATGTCCCGGTCGTGCAGGTAGAAGACGACGTTCTTGTGCCGGAAGCGGGGACGCTGGAAGACGGGTCGCGGCCTCAGATCGACGAGTGCCCGCGCGGCGTTGGTCGCAATCAGGCGCAGCAGAGGCTCCTCCGTCAGCCCCTCGATGTCGACGAAGGCGACGGCGCCCTCTCAGTCGTCCTGGCCGGGGAAGAGGGTGTATTGCAGGTCCGGCATGGACGGGACGGCATGCGGCGCCAGCGCCCGGGTCGGGAAGCTGAGGATCTTGCGTTCGGCCATCGTCAGGCTTCCGGGACCAAGGAGGCGGCACGCCTCTCGACGGAGGCCAAGTCACGCAGCCGGACGGCATGTTCGGGCAGGCCCCCGCCGGGAGGCACGAACGTGCCGTGCTCGTCCTTCAGATCACCTTTCTTGATGAAGAAATCCTCATGCATTCGCTCGCCGACGCCGGTGAATGGAACGATGACCATCTGGGCCTGGGTCGGCGCCTTTCCGTCCTTGGGCCGTTGCGGAAGTTCCGTAACGATGGTGTCGGAGTGAAGCTCGACCGCGAGGCTCTTCACGTAAGGCTCGACGTAATAGACCCGCTTCACCCCGGCGGTGACGAGGTGCCGGGCACAGTTATGGCAGGGATATACGGTGCAATAGAGCGTCCACTGACGACTGTTGCCGGCCCTTCGTGCGGGCGAGGCGCTCGGGTCGCCTGTCGCGGTGAAAAGCGTCGGGTTGACCGGTTACCGTGGCAAAGCAGCGTTGATGGCCTCGATGACCTTCTCACCGTTGTCGAGGGTCGTCACGACGCCAGGGCCGTTTCCGTCCAGGAAACTGGGATTGCGGATGAGCCAATCAGCCGGGCTGAAGTGGTCGAATTCCGGCGTGGATGCCGGGAGGATCCTGAACACCGTCTCCATGCGCTTCACCAGCCGGCCGGGGCCCGGTGCATCCTTGTCAAGCTTGGCTAGGGTCAGTGCGGAACGCCCCTTGAGCTCGAAGGCGCCGTTGACAATGCCGACATAGGTCTCGGGCTCGAATATGTCCTCGACGTCGCCCTCGGCGATGCCGAGCACGTCGGGATAATTCATGATGCGGCTCTCTGGTATGGCACCGGCGGCCTTGAGCTGCTCAAGCTTGCGCTTGTCGCCCTGGGCTCTGTCGGACATCACCGCCAGGTGTAGGTTCGCGCCCTTGAACAGGGAGACGAACGACTGGATCTTGTCGAGCCCACCGGCCGGACAGATCGTCCAGCGGGGGTCGAGCGCGGTCCGTCGCCGTCGCTTCAGCTGAGCCGACAGGGCCTTGAGGAACAGGATGTCGCCCGGTCCCTCGACCAGCAGGGTGTGCTTGCCGATGAACAGCGCCTGGGTGACGTCGTAGCCCAAGGCGGCCTGGAGGGGGAAGAGGGTGTCCGGGTCCGTGGCGAGCACGTCGCCCCTGACCTTGGTACCCTTCGTCGTCCAGAAGCCTGGACGCTTCTGCTCGACCTGGTCCTCGATGATCCGGGAGAGCGTCAGGTCGTCGGGCGGCACCATGAAGGGCGAATGCGTGGAGAAGACCACTTGGTGCTTCGGCAGGAGTCGGTCGGCGAAGTACCGCAGCAGATCGGCCTGGGCCTTGCCGTGGAGGGTCAGCCCCGGCTCGTCCAGCAGGAGTATCTGGTTGCCCCCACGCTTGCTTACCTGCGCGAACTTCACCAGGAACGAGAAGAACCAGATGAACCCGGCGCTACGCTCCGAGAACGGCACCGTCACCCTGTGAAGGGTGTTCCTGACACGGGCGCGGGCGATCGCGCCGGCGTTGAACGGGGCGGGGTCGCCCGCTTCCGCCTTCGTGACCCTGACCTCAAGCTCCAGGAACGCGTTCTACGTCCAGTATTCCTGCAATTGGTCGGTGATGGCGTTCGATGCGGATTCACACTTGGCGTTCAGCGACTCGTAGGTCGTCGACGCCTTGATCTCCTCCACCGAGGTCCCGGCGAATTCGAGGAAGTCGAGGAAAACCCTCTCGCCGACGTCCAAATGCGTGTTTCCATGCGGATGTCCGGGATGGTGGTACGGTGCGTCCCCGTTGCGTACGATGTCGTCGACCCGGATTTGCCCGGCCATGCGGTCGTAATACGAAAAGTACATGAACTGGGGCGTCACGGAGCGGATGTAGCTCCCAACGAAACCCACCGCGTTCTGGCCGGGGAACGACCTGATCGTTTCCAGGAGCGCGACTTGGTCCGGCGTCGGCTCCGCCAACGCCTCCAACGCCTTTCGGAGCATGTCCGTGGTTGTGGCTTCCGCAAGCGGTTCCCTGACGGTTTCGCCGAGGCCGTGGCTGGCCATCAGGTACTCGGCGATGGCCGGGTAGTTCAGCGGAACGTCGATGCGGAAGGTTTCGTCGTCGTAGCGGCGCGAGAGGGTGATCTGACGCGACCGGAGACAGTCGGGGCCCAACGCTTCGGCCAGCGTCGCCACATCCTCGGGCGATAGGGACCATTTGGACGTGATGACGATTGCCTCGCCCTCCTCCTTCGGATGCCGTGCGTCGTACTCGTTCAGGTGCCGCCTGGGGTAGTCCCGTTCCCTATCGAATACCGTTGGTGTCGCCGGGTGGGGATTCAGGCCGGCCAAGGCTTGAAGGAGGGCGGTCTTGCCAGCCTCGTTCTTGCCGACAAGACAGACCATGTCGCCGAGCGTGACCTCTTCCGAATCCTCGACGCTGCGAAAATTGGTGACCCTGAAACTGTCGAGCCTCATTCCATCCCTCGTAGTCGGTCCGCAGCTTCGCGGATGGCCAAGCAACTGCAATCGCAGATTGGTCTGCTAGACGATGCCGGATTTCGCTGCCCCTGGGTTTGGCGAGCCCGGCGCATAAGCGGTCCTGAAGTCCCGGTGGTTCGCCAACGCCAACGGCCTATAGGGACCTTTCCCATCACATTGGGTCACCTCGGCCAGATCGAATCTTTCCCTGACGCTCGGGTGGACCAGGGCATCCTCCGGGATCTCCCGGACCTTCACCGGCCATCCCAGCCATCCCATGCGACGGGACAGCCAGCGGGGAAGGATGCCGGCGATGGAGTCGTGCATGCCGGCGACCTCGCAGTGCTGCATGCCATCGGACGCCGGATGCAGGTGCAGCCGGCCGGTACCGGGCTCTCCGGACACCATCCCGTCGACCCGAAGCGGATCCGGGATCTTGGTGGCCTGCTCCACCATCCACTGCAAGGCGACGTCGGACAGCCGGCTCTCGGCTTCGGGGTAGCTGCCGCCGATGTCGGAGTGGTTGCCGGCGAACCACATCTGGATGAGCGGATCGGGCTCGCCCTGGACCTTTTTCCGCACCCCGTCCCGGCTGCCCCACCTGACCCGCGGGAAGTCGGCGCGGGTCTCGTCGATGGAGAGGGCATGCCGGGCATAGCCGACATGGCCGCTCAGCAGTTGGTCGTAGTTCCCGGAGCGCCATTGCGCGATGTGCCAGCGCGCCTTCCCGTTCACCGGTGAGTCGGTGATGGTCTTGACCGCTGTCGGCAGCCAACGCCAGAGGACGAACGCCGCAGTGAGCGAGAGGGTGGCCAGGAACGGGCGCCAGTAGCCGGTGCCGAACGCTAGGTCGGACAGGACGGCGGGCACGGCTGCAACCAGCACGGCCAGGATCGTCAGGCCGGCCGCGATGCCCCACCACTTGGGTCCGGTCGCGCCGAGCGAGGCGACGGTGTCGAACACGCCGATGAAGTGCGGTGCCACGTTCGAGGAAAGGTCGTCACCCGACCTGTACTTGCGCCGGAATCGCCTCGCCAACTCGAACCGGTCCTTCTCGTAGTCGCCGCCCCGGGGTGAACCCGCGCCGTACTCATAGACCTTGATCACCGCCTCATCCGCGATGTCCCGCGTCGCCTTGCGGAAGCGTGGAAGGTCTCCGCCCGGCACTTTCGTCGGGACGCCGCACAGGAACAGAACGTTGGCCACGCAACGGGCCGTGTAGGCCCCTCGGCTGAAGCCGATCAGGTAGATGCGGTCGCCGGGCTCGTAGTGGTTGATGGCGAACTCGTAGCAGTCGGCGATGTTCTTCGTGATGCCCAGGCCGGTCACCGAGGACAGCAGCTTCTGCAGTCGGCGGTAGGCACCGACGAAACCCGGGGCCGAGCCGTCCGTGCCGAGGCCGGCGTCGTAGAAGGCGACCTGCTCGCGCGGGTCGATGCCGCTGTCCGGCCCGACCCGGCAGACGCGGTAGAGCTTGTAGACGTTGCTGAGGCGCTGTTCCTCGCGGAGGCCACCTTCCTGGCCGGTGCCATCCGAGAAGACCACGATGTTCTTAGCCACGCCCCCCTCCTGCAGCCGGGATGGTCCTGGAATGGAGCCCATCTTGCGAGGCTGGATCGCGTCCGACGCCCAGTCAGACCGGTTAAGCCCAGCTTCGGGAGTCGCAACCGCCAGGTTCCTTGTTTGTTCCCAATCTGCGACCAGAGTGTACGCGCTGACGGAGGCCATGGCCTCCGAGCACGAAGCCCGGCGGGCGAAGTCGCGCCCTGCACGCGAACAACCTCACCCCTGACACCAAGGCGGCCGGAATGGCGGCCGGGACCTAACCCCCTACCGGCGGCCGGCCCCGCCGGTGCCCGGATTTGAACCTCGCTCACCGGACCGAACGGTTGGGGCGGATACATCCAAGGACTTTCGTCGGGGCGCCACTCGTTGAGCGCCAAATAGCTCATGGTCTGCCCGCGTGGATGTGCTATGCACCCCGCATCATGTCGGCCACCCGGTCCTTTTGGCGTTCGTTGCTCACGGTCTTCCAGATCGTGTCGCTTGCCGCCTTTTCGGTGGCGGGTGCGGGACACTCGCACGCGGGGGAGCTTCACGTCGGACACGACACGTCCGTCTCGGTCGGGTACCAAGTGACTGGAGGGCCAGGTCAGGTTGACGACATGGTGGGCCATGCCGACCGAAGCGCCGAAGAGTCGGTGGCTGGTCCTTGCGGCCTTTGCTGCCCAGCGTCGTTCGCGCGCTGGGACTGCTTGACCGTCGTGGTTGCCTGGAAGCCCGAGCGAACGTTGGCTGGCGTCCGCAAAGTCACGTTCGACAGCGTGGTTCCTGAGACGCTTCCTGAACCCCCTCGAACCTTCGCCTGAGGTCCGCGCTCCAACGCGCGCCCTGAGCGGCTGTCCGTGAACGACAGCCGCCAGCCTCCTTTACGCGAAGGCTCGATCATCCCATGCGTGTTCTCTACGCCTCCGCCCTGCGGACGGCTCTCCTGGCGTTTGGCCTCTGGGCCGGTGCGCCGACGCTCGCCGTCGCCCATGAGGGGCACGACCACGGCAACGAGGCGCAGGCTCCGGCGGCGGCTACAGCGCCGCGCAGTACGTCGAGCACCGACGCGCTCGAATTGGTCGCCATCGTCCGAAGCGGCCGCTTGGCCGTGTTCCTCGACCGTGTGGGCACCAACGAGCCTGTGACGGACGCCGTCGTCCGAGCCGAGACGCCGGACGGCTCCCTCACCGCCTCGCCCATGCCGGACGGCAGCTACGCGGTCGATGCACATTGGAGCCTGCACCCCGGCGAGCACGAGGTGCTCTTCACCGTGACCGCGGCAGGCTCAACCGACATGTTTCCGGTCACGTTGACGGTGCGGGAGGCACCGCCGCCGAAGTCTGAGGCGGGTGTCTCCGCGTGGGCATCCGGCCTCGCCGCGGCCCACGACTTTCAGCGCCACCTGAAGGAGGCCGACCCGCTGCCGCTGGCCATCGGCGGCACCGGCTTCCTTCTCGGCATCGCGGTCACGCTCCTGATGAAGGGGCGCCGTTACTTGCCGGCCACTGCCCTCGTCGCCCTCATCGTCGCCCTCGCGTTCGCGCCGCGCGCCTTCGCGGGCGAGGGGCACGGTCACGGGAGTGCCCCCGGATCGCAAACCACCCTCATGGCCGCCCCGGCGCCGGCGGGACAGGACTTGGCGCGACGTCAACCGGACGGGTCGATCTTCGTGCCCAAGCCCACCCAGAGGGTACTGGCCGTGCGCACGGTGGTGACATCCTCCGACATCATGCGCCGCACCGTCGAGCTGCCGGGGCGCATCGTGCCCGATCCGAGTGCCAGCGGGGTCGTGCAGTCCTCGGTCGGCGGCCGGCTCTCGCCGCCGGAATCCGGGATCTTCCCGCGGCTCGGCACGCGGGTGCGCAAGGGCGAGGTGCTGGCCTATGTCACGCCGCCGGTGCAGGCGGTCGACGCCTCCGACATGCGCCAACGCCAGGGCGAACTCGACCAGCAGATCGCAGTCACGGAGCGACGGGTCGAACGTTACCGCAAGCTCGCACCGGGCGGCGCCGTATCGCAGGTGCAACTGGAGGACGCCCAGGCCGAGCTGAAGGGTCTGCTCGACCGCCGCGCCGCCCTCGACACAATCCGCCAGCAGCCCGAAGCACTCAAGGCGCCGGTCGACGGCGTGATCGCCGAGGCGACCGCCGTGGCCGGGCAGATGGCGAGCCCCGGCGTGCAGGTGTTCCAGATCGTCGACCCGACCCGCCTCTGGATCGAGGCGCTGAGCTTCGACGCCCTCACCGGCGGCCAGCACGCCACCGCCCGCCTTGCCGACGGTCGCATGCTGCGCCTCGCCTACATGGGCGCAGGGCTCGCCGACCGCAGCCAAGCCGTGCCGATGCACTTCGCCGTCGAAGGCGCGCCGTCGGAACTGCGGACCGGGCAGTTCGTCACCGTGCTGGCCGCAACCGACGCACAGCAGAAGGGGTTGGCGCTTCCGCGCATGAGCGTGGTGCGTGGCGGCAACGGCCAAAGCATCGTCTACGAGCACACCGCGCCGGAGCGCTTCGAGCCCCGCGAGGTGCGGGTCGAGCCGCTCGATGCGGGGCAGGTGCTGGTCGTCTCCGGGCTCGCCGCGGGCAAGCGGATCGTGACCCAAGGCGCCGAACTCCTCAACCAGGTCCGCTGAGGAGGCCAACCCGTGTTCACGCTCCTCGTCACGCAATCCCTGCGCAACCGCCTCCTCGTACTGGCGCTTGCCGCGGTGCTCGTCATCTACGGTGCCTTCACCGCGACCAAGCTTCCGGTCGACGTATTCCCGGACCTCAATCGGCCGACGGTGACGATCATGACCGAGGCCGAGGGACTCGCCCCCCAGGAGGTCGAGCAGCTCGTCACGTTCCCGGTCGAGACGCAGATGAACGGCCTGCCGGGCGTGACCCGGGTGCGTTCCGTGTCCGGCGTCGGCCTCTCGGTGATCTACGTCGAGTTCGACTGGGGCACCGACATCTACCGCAACCGCCAGCAGGTCGCCGAGCGCCTCGCGATGGTGCGCCCGCAACTACCCCCAAACGTCAACCCGATGATGGGTCCGGTCTCCTCGATCATGGGCCAGATCGTGATGGTCGCCCTCAACGGCGGCACGGTCTCGCCGATGCAATTGCGGGAACTCGCCGACTTCACCATCCGACCACGCCTGCTCTCGATCCCCGGCGTCGCCCAGGTGATCCCGATGGGCGGCGAGGTGCGCCAGTTCCGCGTCGCGCCCCAGCCCACGGCCCTGCGGGCGCTCGGCGTCACCCATGGCCAACTGGAGACGGCGCTGGCTCAGTTCGGCACCAACACCGGCGGCGGCTTCACCGACCAGTACGCCCGCGAGTACCTGATCCGGAACCTCGGCCGGAGCATGAGCCTCGACGACCTGCGCAACATGGTCGTCGCCACCGTCAACGGCCGACCGATCTACCTGCGGCAGGTGGCCGAGGTCTCCTTCGCGGCCCGGGTGAAGCGGGGTGATGCCGGTTACATGGGCGCGCCCGCGGTCGTGGTCTCGGTCGAGAAGCAGCCGGCCGTCGACACGGTGCGGCTCACCCGCGAGGTCGAGACGGCCCTCGCGGAGATCACCGCCAGCCTGAACGCCTGCGGCCCCGACGCGGGCAAGGGCAGCTCGGATCGGACGGGTCCGTCCGTGGCCGAACCCGTCGGCGAGGCATGCGCCTTCAAGGGCGTGCGCGCCGACCAGCTCATCTTCCGGCAGGCGAACTTCATCGAGACCTCGATACGCAACGTCGAGACGGTGCTGATGGAGGCCGTCGTCGTCGTCGCGGTGGTGCTGTTCGCCTTCCTCTTGAACGTGCGCACCACCGCGATCTCGCTCACGGCGATCCCGGTCTCGATCCTGGCGACCGCGGTCGTGTTCCACCTCGCCGGGCTGTCGATCAATACGATGACCCTTGGCGGCCTCGCCATCGCCATCGGCGAACTCGTCGACGACGCGGTGGTCGACGTCGAAAACATTTTTCGGAGACTCGGCGAGAACCGTAAAGCGGGTAACCCCAAAAGCGTCTTCACAGTCGTGGTAGAGGCCTCGAACGAGGTGCGCTCCGGCATCGTCTACGCCACTATGGTGATCGTGCTGGTGTTCGTGCCGCTCTTCGCCCTGTCGGGCATCGAGGGCCGGCTCTTCGCCCCGCTGGGTCAGGCCTACATCGTCTCGATCCTGGCGAGCCTCCTCGTCTCCATCACCCTGACGCCGGTGCTGGCCTACTACCTGCTGCCGGGCCTCAAGCGACTGGAGGAGCATGACAGCCAATTCCTCAAGTGGCTTAAGCGCGGGAACGCCGCCCTGCTGCGCGGCCTGCTCGGGCATGGCCGGCCGGTCATGGCGGTCGCCGGTCTGGCGGTGGCGGCGGCCGGGCTCGCGGCGACCTTCCTGCCACGCACCTTCCTGCCGCCGTTCAACGAGGGCTCGTTCACGGTCAACATGACCTTCAACCCCGGCATCTCGCTGGCCGAGAGCAACCGGATCGGACTGGTGGCGGAACGGCTGCTCCTGGAGATGCAGGACGTGAAGTCCATCGGTCGCCGCACCGGCCGGGCCGAGCTCGACGAGCACGCGGAAGGCGTCCACTCCTCCGACCTTGAGATCGACCTGAAGCCGGGGTCGCGACCCAAGCCCGAACTCGTCACCGACATCCGCGGGCGCCTCGCGGTGCTGCCCGTCAGCGTCAACGTCGGCCAGCCGATCTCGCACCGGCTCGACCACATGCTCTCGGGCGTGCGCGCCGAGATCGCGCTCAAGATCTTCGGCGAGGATCTCGACACCCTGCGCGCGCTCGCCGAGGACACGAGGGCGCGGCTCTCGGACATCCCCGGCCTCGCCGACCTCCAGGTCGAGAAGCAGGTGCTCATCCCCCAGTTGGAAATTCGCGTCGACTATGCCCGCGCGGCCCTCTACGGCGTCCAACCCGCGGCCCTGGTCGAGCAGTTGAGCCGCCTGTCGAACGGGCAGGTGGTCTCGCGGGTGGTGGACGGCTACCGCCGCTTCGACGTGGTGATGCGCCTCTCCGACACGATGCGCACGACCCAGCGCCTCGGCGACCTCCTCATCGAGACCCCGTCCGGCTGGGTGCCGGCCCGCCAGATCGCCGACATCCGCGAGACCGACGGGCCGAACCAGATCCTGCGCGAGAACGCCCGGCGCCGCATCGTCGTGCAGGCCAACACCCAACCCGGCTCCGACATGGGAAAGATCGTCCAGGCCATCCAGGAGAAGGTCGCCGCGGCGAACTTGCCCAACGGGTACGCCACGAGCCTGGAGGGCTCTTTCCAGGCCCAGGCAGAGGCGAGCCGGACCATCGGCCTGCTGTCGCTGCTCTCCCTCGCCCTGGTCTTCGCGCTGCTCTACTCCCGTTACCGCTCGGTCGTCTTCACGCTGATCATCCTAGGCAGCATCCCGCTCGCCCTGATCGGCTCGGTGGCCGCCCTTTGGATAGCCGGGCAACCACTCTCGGTCGCCTCGATGATCGGCTTCATCACGCTGACCGGCATCGCCACCCGCAACGGCATCCTCAAGATCAGCCACTACCTGAACCTTGCCATCCACGAGGGCATGCCGTTCGGGCGCGACCTCGTCATCCGCGGCAGCTTGGAGCGGCTGGCGCCGGTCCTGATGACGGCGCTCTCGGCGGGCGTCGCCCTGGTGCCGCTGATGATCGGCGCCGACGCGCCGGGCAAGGAGATCCTGCACCCCGTGGCGGTGACGATCTTCGGCGGCCTGATCAGTGCGACGCTGCTCGACACCGTGCTGACCCCGGTGCTGTTCCTGACCTTCGGCCGCAAGCCCCTGGAGCGGCTGCGGGACGAGGCCCGTCACCGCCCCGAGGCTTCACCCGAGGCACCGAGAAGTTCGCCCGTCGAGGCGTTCTGAGACCTTCCCGACCCCCGAGAAAGGACATCGTCATGCGCTCCCCCTTCCGCCTCGCCGTCGTTGCCGTCGCCATCGCCCTCGCGTCGCCCTGCCTCGCCGCCGGCCCGAACGGCGGCCAGACGACGGTCGCCGATGGACATCCCGTCGAGTTCGTCGCGACCGAGACCGGCATCACCTTCTTCGTGACCGGTGAGGACGGCAAGCCGGTCGAGACCGCCGGCCTCTCGGCCAAGGCATTCGTGCAGGTCGGAGGCAAGACGGAGACGCTGACCCTGAAGCCGGGGGCGCCGAACAAGCTCATGGCCGACCTTAAGGCCCCGCTGGCGGCGGGAGCGAAGGTCGTGCTGTCCGCGAAGATGCACGGGCACAACATCCAGGCGCGGTTCGAGAAGCAGTAGGGCCGTCGGTGGGGCGGCCCGTGCGGTTCCTTCCGCGCAGGCCGCCTCGGCCCGGCTACCTCCGGGTCAGGACAAATGGCCCAGGAGCACCAGGAAGCCCAGGAGCAGGAAGCACACCGCCAGCACCTTGACGAGGTCGCGTCCCGCCCGCCTTCTGACGTGCGGACGGGCACGACGCCTGCCGCGCGGCTTGGACTCCCATCTCTCGATTTCCCGGGCCAGCTTCTTGCCTACCATGGCCGCGCCGCCTCAGACGGGAAGGTGCGGGAACTCCGCGGAGAGTGCCTCGTCCTCGACCTGGACGGTGACGTGCTCGATGCCGTGCCGCTCCTTCATTAGGCCCCGCACGGCACGGATCACCGCCGGCCCGCCGGCGACGTCGTCGACCACCACGTGCCCGCTCATCGCGTCGAAGCCCGACGTCAACGTCCAGGCATGCAGGTCGTAGGCGCGGCGCACCCCCGGCATCGCCTCGATCTCGGTCTTCAGGGCGGCGAGGTCCACGCCGGGAGGCGTGCCCTCCAACAGGATGTGAAGGGCTTCGCTCAGCAGTCGCCAGGTCCGGGGTACGATGAACAGGCCTATGCCGGCGCCGATGAGAGGATCGACCCAGGTCCAGCCCGTGCCCATCACCACGAGGGCCGCGAGGATGACGCCGACCGAGCCCAGCATGTCCGAAAAGACTTCGAAGTAGGCGCCCTTCACGTTGAGGCTCTCGGACGAGCCGCCCGACAGCAGCTTCATGCTGGCGAGGTTCACGCCCAGCCCAACCAGCGCCACCAGCATCATCGGCCAGCCGAGGATCTCGGTCGGCTCCACGAAGCGCCGATAGGCCTCGTAGAGGATGTAGGCGGTGACCCCGAGCAGCACGACGGCGTTGGCGAGCGCCGCGAGGATCTCGAAGCGCATATACCCGAAGCTCTTGCCCGCCGTCGGCGCCTTGGCCGCGTAGTGAATGGCGAGCAACGCCAGGGCGAGGCCGCCGGCGTCCGTGACCATGTGCGCGGCATCCGCCAGGAGCGCGAGGCTGCCGGTGAGCAGGCCGCCGACGACCTCGGCGAACATGTAGGTCAAGGTCAGCCCGAGCGCCCAGGCGAGGCGTCCCTTGTTGCGGGCCGCAGCCGAGCCCGAGGGAATGCCGCCGCCGTGCGAATGCCCATGGCCGCCGCCGTGTGCGTGTCCGTGTCCCATATGCCGATCCCAGGTTTGCGATGATGTGTCCGACCGCGGGTTTCAGGGCGCGATTCCGCCGATCAGGTCGGCCACGTGTGCGCCAGCCGGATGCCCGGCCTCGACGTGGTGCGTCCCGGAACAGGCCTGGTATCCGGGGCCGAACGTCGTCATGACGAGTTCGCGCCGTCCGTCCGCGGTTTCGCGGCTGGCCAGCAGCGCCTGCCCACCGGGCCAGAGTTCCGCATCCGCCGTCGGTCCCGGCTCGGGTTCGCCGTAACGGCGAACGCCTTCGTCGTGGATGGCCCGACGCGCTTTCGCGAGGTCGTCGCCGGAGAGTGGCACGCCGACCCAGACCACCTGCTGCAGCCCCTCGGTCCGGCAGATCACCAGGATGACCTCGGCCGTCCCGGGTCCCGTGGCCGGCCGCCAACCCTGCGGGTAGTACAGGGCCGTCAAGTTCGCCTCGCGGTCGACCTTCAGCGGACGGGGCACTTCGGAGAGCGGTCCCCACGCAAGGCCGAACGGCGCCTCGCCCGCATCGGCGGCGAGGGCCGGGACGACCGCGAATGCGGCCGCGTGAAGGACGCGCAGGTGCCACCTCATCGCTCGGTCTCCCGTCGGACCCGGTTCCTAGGACGCGGGTCCACGCAGTCGGTGGTAGAGGGCACGAACCGCGTCCGAGTAATCGGTGGCCGGATTGGCCGCGCAGAACGTGCGTAGGAAGTCCGCCTGGGCGGCCAAGGGCATGGAGGGCGGCGCGAGGTCCAAGCCCTCGTCGACCCCGTCCGGCGCCCGGATCAGCGCGCCGCTCATGAACCCCTGCGCCCAGGCGAAGTAGTCGCGCTCCATGGCTGGCTGCGCCGCGGCATCCGCGCCGAACCGGGCACAGGAGGCGGCACCGATGCCGACGATCTTGGTCGGCTCGGCCTGAACGGCCATGGTCAAGCCGAACCACACGAGCATGCCCGACCGGACCCTTCCCATCGGGGCTACTCCGCCGCCTTGAGTTGGCGAGGAACCGACGGCGCCGGGCGCTCAGCCGCTGCCGTGGTCTCGACCCTGCCGAAGCGCGCGTACAGGGCCGGCAGGACGACCAAGGTCAGCAAGGTGGCGCTGATCAGGCCACCGATGACCACGGTCGCGAGCGGCCGCTGGATCTCGGCGCCGGTTTCCGTGGCGATGGCCATCGGCACGAAGCCGAGCGAGGCGACGAGCGCCGTCATCGCCACCGGCCGCAGCCGGATCATGGCGCCTTCGAGGATGGCCTCGCGCTTGGGCCGTCCCTCGGCGACGAGTTGCTTGATGAAGGTCAGCATCACGAGGCCGTTCAGCACCGCCACGCCCGAGAGCGCGATGAACCCGACCGCCGCCGGCACCGAGATGGGCATGCCCCGCAGCCACAGCGCCGCGATGCCGCCGGTCAGGGCCAGGGGCACCGCGCTGAACACCAGCAGGGCGTCCCGGGGCGAGCCCAGCGCCGAGTAGAGCAGCAGGAAGATGAGGAAGAAGCAGACCGGCACCACGATCATGAGACGTTGCTTGGCGGAGGCGAGGTTCTCGAACTGGCCACCCCAGGTGACGTAGTAACCGGACGGAAGCTGGACCTGTGCGGCGACCTTTCCTTGCGCCTCCGCCACCAGCGAGCCGATGTCGCGGCCGCGCACGTTGGCCGTCACCACGACCCGACGCTTGCCGTTCTCGCGCGAGATCTGGTTCGGCCCCTCGGTCACCGAGAACGACGCCACCTGCTTGAGCAGGACCGAACTCGCCCGTCCGTTCAGCCCCGGAGGAAGCGGCACCGGGATGTTCTCCAATGCCTCGCGGTCCTCGCGCACCTTGTCGTTCAGGCGCACGACGATGGGGAAGCGCCGGTCGCCCTCGAACACCACGCCCGCATCCTTGCCGCCGATGGCCGCGCCGATGACCTCCTGGATGGCGCCGACGCTGAGCCCGTAGCGGGCGGCCTCGGCCTTGTTGATCTTGATTTCCAGGAACGGCAGGCCGGCGGTCTGCTCGACCTTGACGTCCTCGGCCCCGGTGATGCCGCGCAGCACCTGGGCGACCTGATTGGCCGCCTTGAGCATCGGCTCGAACTCCTCGCCGAACACCTTCACGGCGAGGTCGCCGCGGGTGCCGGCCAAGAGCTCGTTGAAACGCAGCTGGATCGGCTGGGAGAACTCGTAGACGTTGCCGGCGAGTTCGCCGACCGCCTTCTCGATCTGCTCCTGCAGGTCCGCCTTGGACAGGCTCGGGTCGGGCCATTCCTCCTGAGGCTTCAGGATGACGAAAGTGTCCGACGAGTTCGGCGGCATCGGGTCCGATGCGACCTCCGCCGTGCCGGTTTTCGAGAAGACGTAGGCAACCTGCGGGAATTTTGACACGGCCTGCTCGACCTTCAGCTGCATCGCTTGGGACTGGGTCAGCGAGGTCGAGGGGATGCGTGTGGCGTTGAGCGCGATGCTTTTCTCGTCGAGCTGCGGGATGAACTCGGTGCCCAGGCGTGTGGAGAGGATTCCCGCACCGACGAGGAGCAGGAGCGCTCCGACGACGAAGGCGACGGGCGCGCGGACCGCAGCGGCCAGCACCGGGCGGTAGGCTGCCTTGAACGCACGGATGATGAAGTTGTCTTCCTCGGTGACCTTGCCGGTGATGACGATGGAAATCAGGGCGGGCACGAAAGTCAGCGAGAGGACGAAGGCGGCCACGAGCGCGATGATGACTGTCAGCGCCATCGGCTCGAACATCTTGCCCTCCACCCCGGTGAAGGTCAGGAGCGGGACGTAGACCAGGATGATGATGGCCTGCCCGTAGAGGGAGGGCTTGATCATCTCCTCGGCCGAGGCCCGCACCGTCTGCAGGCGCTCCTCGGTGTCGAGGCTCCGCCCGAGTTCGTGCTGCTTCTCGGCGAGGTGCCGCAGGGCGTTCTCGGTGATGATGACCGCCCCGTCGACGATCAGGCCGAAGTCGAGCGCGCCGAGGCTCATCAGGTTGGCCGAGATCTTCGCCTCGACCATCCCGGTCATGGTCATCAGCATGGCGACCGGGATGACGAGCGCCGTGATGATGGCCGCGCGGATGTTGCCGAGCAGCAGGAACAGGATGACGATGACGAGGGCGGCGCCCTCGGACAGGTTCTTGGCCACGGTCTTGATGGTGGCTTCGACGAGGCGGGTACGGTCGAGGACGGTCTGCACCTCGACCCCCGGCGGCAGCGACTTGCGGATCTGCTCCATGCGTGCGTCGACCGCGGCGGCGACCTTACGGCTGTTGTCTCCGATCAACATCAGGGCCGTGCCGATCACGACCTCCTGGCCGTTCTCGCTGCCGGAGCCGGTGCGCAAGTCCTTTCCGATGCGGACCTCGGCGATGTCCCGGATGCGCACCGGGACGCCGGCACGGGTGGCGACGACCACGTCGCCGATCTCGTCCATGCTCTCCAGGCGCCCGGCGGCGCGAACGACGTAGCCCTCGCCGTTGTCCTCCAGGTAGCGGGCGCCCTGGTTGGCGTTGTTCGTCTCCAGGGCGCGGGCGACGTCACCGAAGGACAGGTCGCGGGCGGCGAGCTTCGTTGGGTCCGGCTGGACGTGGTACTGCTTCTCGAAGCCGCCGATGCCGTCGATGCCGGCGACCCCCGGGACCGTCTTGATCTGTGGGCGGATGATCCAGTCCTGGACCGTGCGCAGGTAGGCGGTCTGCTCCAGTTCCGTCCTGAGGCTCTGACCTTCCGGCGTCAGGTAGCTGCCGTCCGGCTGCCAACCGGGCTTACCCGCGGCCGAGACCTGGCGCTCGCCCGGCTTGGCGTAGTGGATCGACCACATGTAGATCTCGCCCAGGCCGGTCGAGATCGGGCCCATGGCGGGCTCGGCGCCGGGCGGCAGGTCCTGCTTCACCTGCGAGAGGCGTTCGGCGACCTGCTGGCGCGCGAAGTAGATGTCGAGCTTCTCCGCGAAGACGGCGGTGACCTGCGAGAAGCCGTTGCGCGAGAGCGAGCGGGTGTATTCCAGCCCCTTGATGCCCGCGAGCGCGGTCTCGACCGGGTAGGTGACCTGCTTCTCGATGTCGACGGGCGAGAGCGAGGGCGCGGTCGTGTTGATCTGGACCTGGTTGTTGGTGATGTCCGGGACGGCGTCGATGGGCAGCTTGGTCACGGCATAGCCACCGAATCCGGCCGCCAGCAGCGACAGCAGCAGCACGAGCCAGCGCTGGTGGACGGAGAAGTCGAGGATCTTCGAAATCATGGCCCGTCCCCTCAATGCGCGTGGTCGGCTTCGCTCTTTCCGAGCTCGGCCTTGAGGAGGAAGGTGTTGCCGACGGCGATGGCCTCGCCGGGCTTGAGACCCGAGGCGACCTCGTAGGCGTCGTCGTCGGAGCGCCCGAGTTCGACCTCGCGCTTCTCGAAGCCCTCGTCTGTGCGGACGAAGACGACGCGCTTGCCCTCGACGGTCTGGAGGGCCGCCTTGGGCACGCTCACCGGAACGGCATCCCGCGAGATCTCGACCTCGGCGGTGACGTAGGTGCCCGGACGCCAGGCCATGTCCTTGTTCGGCAGGGCGACGATGACCTTGGCGGCACGCGTGTCGGCGGTGAGGAAAGGACTGACGAAGACGACCTTGCCCTTCTCGTGCTGCACGCCGCCCTCCTGGCCCGGCGCGACCGTGACGGACGCGCCTTCCTTGACCTTGGCGAGTTCCGAGGTCGGAACGGCAAGTTCGATCCACACCGTTGAGAGGTCGGCGACGGTGTAGAGGTCGGAAGGGTCGCCTTCCTTGCCCACCGCGGTGCCGACGTCGACCTTTCGCTCGACGATGCGCCCCGACATCGGCGAGCGCAGTTCGTACTGGCGCAGGCTCGACAGGTTCGGGGTGGTCTCGTCGCGCTTGGCCAGCTTGGCCACCGCCGTCGCGTCGAGCCCCAGCGCCGACAGCTTCTGCCGCGCCAGATCCTGGCGCAGCGTCGCCTCGGAATAGACCGCCTTGGCATTCAAGAAGGCGCTCTCGGCCGAGATCCGCTTGTCCCAGAGCGCCTGCTGCCGTTCGAAATTGGTCTTCTCCAGGTCGGCCTTCACCGAGGCGGTGAGGTACTCGCTCTTGGAGTCCGCGACCTCGCGGCTATCCAGGACGGCAACGACCTCGTCCTTCTTGACGGCGTCGCCCAGGCGCTTGCGCATCTCGGCGACGGTGCCGACGACCCGGGCAGGGACCCGCGCGATCCGGTCGGTGTCGGGCGTGATCGTACCGGGCACCAGGATATGGCGAGACAGCATGGCGCCCTCGGCTTTGGCCACCTTGATGTCCTGGTTCTCGATCTGCTCGGCGGTCATTTTGACATGACCTTCCTCGCCTTCGGCCTCGGAGTGGTCATGCTCGCCTTGGGTCTGCTCGGCCCCGGGCTTACTGGCCGGCTTGCCGTGACCGTGACCGTGTCCGTCGCCCGCGGCGTGGCCCGCCTCGCCGGGGGAAGCCTCGGCGGAATTCGCGGCGGTGGGGCCGCTGGCGAGGTTGAAGACGGTCGGCGGCAGGCCAGCCGATATCAACAGCCCCTGGACGAAGCCGGAGACGGCGGGAACCGCAGCGCCCACGAGGACGCCGACGGCCAGGATGAGGGCGGTCAGGATGATGCGCATGATGCCTGCTCGGGCGTGCCGGAAGCCGATGACGGACATGCCGGACAATCGCGGTCGGTGACGTGAGGAGACGGCTCGGGTCGGTCGGACCCGGGTTCGTGACGCGCCGCCTTCGCGGCGTCACCTCAGGCGCGCGGCGGCCTTGGCAGGCGGTCGGGAGAGACCGAGGGCATCCTCTCGGACAATCTGGCGTAGGAGGGGCGCGTTCCGTCGGGGAGCGGGGCATCGCCGGCGACGGTCGTGCTCAAGGCGACGTGGCAACCGCAATGGACGTGGTCGGCTGACCCGGGGTCGGAGGCATGATCCAGGCCAGACACCGTATGCGGGACGAGCGAGAGTTCGCTCCTGTCATGGCCTTGACGGCCCTGGTGAGAGACAAGGTCGTCCATGAGACCGGCGCCGGGCATCGCGATGGCCAGCGCCAGGACGAGCGCGAGGGCGGCGGTTGCCCACCACCCCGTCATCGCTCCGAAGCTCATATGGCGCCGCGCCGAAGTCATCACCGTCCTTATCTGCGATTCCGAGGCTGTGTCGCAAGCTGCGGTCGCCCGTTGTGGTGAAGGCTTCCCTGGTCGGAGGATACTGAATGGTCGCTTCACGCCCCGTTCAAAGCCGTCGGCAGAGCCTTGTGCGACCAGCAAGGAATTTTCGTCCATGAAACGTCGCTTGATCACCCTGACGACCGCTGCCCTCGCATCGGTCCCCATGACCGCGTCGGCCCAACATTACGGCTACGGACCACCTCCCCACCATCATGAGGAGGTGCGCCGCCACCATCACGGCGACCACGACCACGTGGAGGTTCGTCGCCATCATCACGACGACCGGGACGAGAACCGCCACGGCTTTGAGCGCCACGATCACCGCGAGTTCGACGACTGAACGTTTCGGTCGACCGAACCAAGGCGGACGCCCGCCCCGACTTGCGTCGAGGCGGGCGTTTCCACGATGCGTGAGGGGGCTGTATCGCACCGTGAAAAGTCGTCCGGGCAAGGGGACGCCGCGAGCGCGTAGCCGAGGCCCGTTGCCAGGAGCGCGAAGACGACGAGCAGGGGCAGCAATCGCATCGCGCGTCTCCCGCTCATCGTGTCACCTCGTGGGAAGCTTACTTCTTGCCGGGCTTATCCTGGCTGTGCCCGTGCGCGTGGCCGTCGCCTTCGCGGTGCGCGGGCTTGCCGTCCGGGCCTTTCTCCTGCGCCTCCCGCACCCGCGGATCGTCACGGTGGGCGGGTCCGCCGGAGACGTCGCCCGAGTTCGGGACGCTGCGCTCCGGATTGGAGGCGTTGCCGTGCCCGTCGACCGCGAGGGCGGGCGTGGCCGCTCCGGCCAGCATCGCGGCGGTGAGAACGGCGGCAAGCGTACGCTTCATCGATCTGTATCCCTTCCATCGGCCACATCGGCCGCTTGAGGAGTGGAGATAGCCGACCCGTTTGACTGCCGTTCGCCGCGTTCGTGACGAAGTGTGTCAGGCGCGCGTGCCGACACACTTCGTCAAGGTCGAGCAAAGCCTCGGCCATGGGGTCGACGTATCCCTACCGGCTCCCCGCAGGACCGGACGCCGGGTCGAACGCGACCCCGGCGAGATCCGACGCGGCAGCGACAGGTGGCCAAGTGGACAGATCTTTCCCGTCGAGACCCGAGACCCGCGTGCCCCTGGCCGTCGCGCTGGCATTCCTGGCGGGTTCGGCCGACTCGATAGGCTTCCTGGAACACTCTCAACTGTTCATGTCGTTCATGAGTGGGAACACGACCCGGTTCGGCGTCGCGGCCAGTTCCTTCGATTGGTCGGGCGTCACCAGGTTCGGCAGCACCATCGCGCTGTTCTGCTTCGGTGCGTTCGCCGGCACCCTTGTTGCGGCTTGGGCTGGGCGGTGGCGTCTTTCGGTCCTGCTCGGCGCGCAGGCCGTCCTGCTGTCCATCGGCAACCTCCTGCCGGAAGCTTCCGATGCGTTTCCTCTTCATGCCTATCCCGTCGTCCTTGCCCTCGGCATGCTGAATGCGACGCTGCAGGATGAGGCCGGGCGGAGCCTCGCCCTGACCTACGTCACCGGAACCGTCGTACGTTTCGGGACCGGTTTGGCGAACATGGTCCTGCACAAGCCCGCGCCGTCGTTCTGGCTCCAGGCACCGCTTTGGGCGGGCCTGACGCTTGGCGCGGTCGCCGGCGGCTTCATCCAGAAGGCCCTTGGTCCCGATGCCTTCCTCGTTCCGGCGGCCCTGTCCGCGTCGCTGGCTGTCGCAGGCATCATCCTCACGGTGGCACTGCCTGGGAGCGGCTATGTCTCGAACGAGCGGTCGGCGCAGCCGGACGCGCACCCCGACGCACCGGCGACCGCCCGGTAGGCCGCGTCTCAATCGCGTCCCTTCGCCCTCGGCAGGCGGATCTCGGCCCGCAGGCTGCCCTCTGGCCGGTTCGACAGGACGAGCGTGCCGCCGTCCGCCTCGACCGCGCGCCGGGCGATGGTCAGTCCGAGCCCCGTCCCGCCCGTGTTGCGGTTACGCGACCCCTCCAGCCTGGTGAAGGGCTGGAAGGCCCGGGCGACGTCCTCCGGCGCGATGCCGGGGCCGTCGTCGTCGATGCGCACCACCAGGGTCGCCTCTTCGATCTCGATGCCGACCCGGACCCGGATCCCGTAGCGCACACCGTTGTCGACAAGGTTCTCGACCGCGCGGCGGAAGGCAACGGGACGTACCGACGCCAGCGCCCGGCCGGGGCCGTCGTAGCCCACCTCGCGGCCCACGTCCGCGGAGGCGTCGGCGACGCTCATCAGCACGCTCGCCACGTTGACGACCTGCCGTGCTTCCGGGTCGGCTTCGCCACGCAGGTACGACAGCGTCGCGTCGATCATGGCCTGCATGTCGTCGAGGTCGGCAGCCATGGCACGGCGGTCCGCAAGGTCATCGACCTTGTCCAGGCGAAGACGGAGCCGGGCGATCGGCGTGCGCAGATCGTGCGAGACCGCCGCCAAAGCCTGCGTCCGTTCCGCGACGAGGCGGTGGATGCGCCCTTGCATCGCGTTCAGCGCCCGACCGATCCCGCGCGTCTCGTCCGGTCCGACCTCAGGCACGGACACGACCGTACCGTGCCCGATCCGGACGGTGGCGTGCGTAAGTTCCCTGAGCGGGCCGGCGATCCGGTGCACCAGCACGACGGCGGCGACGCCGACCAGGATCGCCATCGCGGTGGCGAGGTACGCCCAGGGTGCAAGGTGGACCAGGTGAGGCGAATGGGCGGACCGGAAGGTCAGGAAACTGCCGTCCGGCAGCGGGAAGGCGCCGCGCAGGTCCTGTTGGTGCAGCGGCTCGTCCGGCGCCGCCAGGGCGAGCGCCAGACCTGGGCCGAGCACGGGCTCGATCTCCAGGACGCGTTCGCGCAGATCGCGCAAGGCGGGGTCTGTCTTGCCCGTCTCGGCGGATTCCCCCCGCTCCCAGCCTATCTCGAAATGACCCGACGAGAGGGCTTTTGCCTCGATGCCGCGCTCCCCCGGCGGTCGCCGCAGTACCGCTTCCCGCGCCAAGACGAGCTGTCGCGCCACTTCGTTCGCGAACGCCTCGTCGGCCGCGGCCGACGCCGACTGACGGTACAGCAACAACGCGCCCCCGTGGACCACGAGTACCGCCAGCAACAGCACGGCGACGGTGCGCCCCTCCAGGCTGCGGGCAAGATCGACCAGTTGTTTCACGCCCGCTCGACCTTGGCGGCCATCATGTAGCCGGAGCCGCGAACCGTCTTGATCACGGGGAGCGTGCCCTCGGGCGGTTCGAGCTTGCGCCTCAGGCGGCTGACCAGGGTGTCCACGCTACGGTCGGACGGGGCGGCGAGCCGTCCGCGGCTCATCTCCAGGATCTGCTCGCGGCCGAGCACGCGCCCGGGATGCTCTAGGAACACCATGAGTAGGTCGTGCTCGGCCCCCGAGAGGTCTACGGCAGCCCCCCCGGGATCGGTCAGCTGCCGGCTGCGCAAATCGAGCCGCCAGCCGGCGAAGGTCAGAACCTGTGCCCTCTCCGCCGCGGTGGCGGCCGGCGCGATGGTGGTCCGACGCAGCACCGCGCGGATGCGGGCAAGGAGTTCCGGCCGGCCGAACGGCTTGGCGACGTAGTCGTCGGCTCCGAGTTCGAGTCCGAGTACCCGGTCCGCCTCCTCGTTGCGGGCGGAGAGCATGATGACCGGCACGGTGCCCTTGCTGCGCAGCGCCCGCAGCAGATCGAAGCCGGAGGCGCCGGGCAGCATCACGTCGAGCAAGACGAGATCGACCGACTTCCCGGGCAGAAGCGACCACATCTCGGCGCCGCTGCGGCAACCGGTGACGCGGTAGCCGCTCTCCCTCAGGAGTCGCGTGACCAACACCCGCATGCCGTCGTCGTCTTCGATCAGGAGGATGTGCTCCTGTGCGCAGCCCGCTCCCGGCCTGTCATCGCGTTCCATCAGCCACCGTTTCATCCATCGCCGCGGGGTCCATTGCGAACAAAGTCTCCGTCAGATTCAGATAACGCATCAGGGGACTCTCATCGAGTGGGCCACGAACGTCAATGAAGTCACTTGTATAAATTTTGCATATTTTATATTGTCGATACGACTGCTCGACCAAAAATACGACCAATTTGATTTGATAGTATGCTCTATACATAATTAAATGTAATTTACGAGGATATCAAAATTTTGAAGTCAGAAGCGGTCGATGCCGGGTGAGTACAAATCGGCCTATGGATCCGGCTGTCGCGGAGGTGCGAATGGAGCGATCCGATGCTCGTTCGCCCGATTTCCCGGAAAAGAGCTGAACGGTGGTTCGAAGACATCGCCGAATACTCCTGAATTCGGACGGGCCGGCGCTCGGATTACTCTAACACCATGAGGCGTGAATTAACCTTTTTTTAACTCTAACTCATTAGATTTGATTAACAAATTTGTGCACGCCGGGACAGGATGCCGGCAAGAGGGAGGCTGGCGGCGATGAAGGACGACATTTCCGGGCCAAGCTTGGCGTCTGCCGCCCTACGCATACATCAGGGTCGCATGCGCGTGTCGGTCGAGAATATTGCCAACGCGCGTTCCACGGCGTCCGCCCCAGACGGCGAACCCTATAGGCGCAAGATTGCAGTGTTCGAGCCGATCACGGGCAACACCGAAGAGGCACCGGCCATCCGTATCGTACGCGACAAGACCGAATTCCCGACGGTTCATAGTCCTGGACACCCCGCCGCCGATGCTGGCGGCAACCTCAAGCTTCCCAATGTCCGCCCTACGGTCGAGATGTCCGAACTTCGCTCTGCGATGCGAGCGTACGAGGCCAATCTGCGCACTATCGCGACCTTTGACGACCTGAAAGGAAAGACGCTCGCGCTACTGAAGAGCTGATGTCATCGACCCGAAAGCCTTTCGTGATGACGCATCAAACGCGGCCGGCACGTGCGCCATCAACCGACAAGCTCATCGAGCAAGAGCAATAGCAGGAAGCCTGCGAAGAACATCGCGGTCACCCATGGACGGTCCTCCGTTTCGTGTGCCTCGACCAAAAGTTCCTCCGTCACGAGGTAGAGGAGCGCAATCAGGCCGAAGGCGAGAAAGCCGCCGCGGATGGCCGCGGGCAGCGTGGCGACCGGGCCGCCGAGCAGCGCACCGAGCGGCAGCAGGACGACGAGGGCGGCGGTCAAGCCGACCACCCTGGCTTTCGAGGTTCCGCCCTCGCCGAGTTCGTTCGCGACGGTCAGGCCGAGGAACAGCACCTCGATGGTCAGGGCGACCGTAAGCAGGAAACCGGCCTTGGCGCCCGCTGCGAAGGCGATGCCGAGGACGAGCCCGTCCACCAAGATATCAATTCCGGTGACGGTCAGTAGACCGACTGGTCCTTTCACCCGACGCTCCAGAGTGCGGACCGCGAGCATGGCGGCAACACCGACGCCGCCGCCGACCAGGGTGGCCCAAGGCGATCCGGCATGCTTGAGGTCAGGCAGGATCTCGCCCGCCGCCGCGGCGAATACGACGCCTGCGGCGAAGTGCTGGATGGCGCTGACCAAGACGGGTCCCGGCCGCATGTTGACGGCGACCGCGGCGCCGAGGACGGCGGCGGCTGCCGGGATGAGGGTATAGAGCCAGGCTTGCATCGCAGGTTCAGACCACGCCGTCCGGGGCCAGGGCGCAGGCGGTCGTCTCGCTCGTCTCGACCTGCAACGTGACGTGGACGATCCCGAAGCGGCCCCTCAATTCGCGTGCGGCTCGTATAAGGAAAGCGTCGTCCGTGCCGTCCGGCCTTACGAGATGGCTCGTCAGGGCGACCTCGGTCGTGCTCATCGGCCAGACGTGATAGTCGTGGACGGCCGTGACGTCCTCCAAGCCCCGCAGATGCGCGCGCACGGCGTCAGGGTCGATGCCGGGGGGCACGGCGGCGAGCGACATCCGCACGCTGTCGCGCAGGAGTCCCCAAGTGCTCCATACGACCGCCGCGGCGATGAGTAGGCTGGTCACCGGATCGAGCCAACGCCAACCCGTCAGGGCGATAAGCAGGCCGGCGACGACGACGCCCGCCGAGACGGCGGCATCGGCGGCCATGTGCAGAAAGGCCCCCTTCACGTTGAGGTCGCCTTCGCGCCCCGATGCGAACAGCCAAGCGCTGATGCCGTTGATCAGGATGCCGATGCCCGCGACCACCATCACGGTGGTCCCGGCCACCGGTGCGGGCTCACCGAAGCGCCGGACGGCCTCCCAGGCGATGGCGCCCATGGCGACGAGGAGGATGACCGCGTTGAACAAGGCGGCCAGGATCGAGGAGCTCTTCATGCCGTAGGTGTAGCGCGGCTTAGGCGCCCGTTTCCCGAGAATGGCCGCGGCCCAGGCGACGGCGAGCCCGAGTACGTCCGAGAGGTTGTGGCCTGCGTCGGCGACGAGGGCGAGGGAATTGCTCAAGAACCCGTAGACCGCCTCGACGATCACGAAGGCGACGTTCAGACCGATGCCGACGGCGAAGGCCCTTCCGAAACCGAAGGATGCCTGAGCATTGCCGGAATGGCCGTGTTCGTGTCCACCTCCGTCACGGAGGGCACGGACGGAGCGATCTGCGTGTCCGGTCATTGGGAAATCCGCTCGGCTTCATGCCCTCGGCGGGGCGTCCGACATATGCGGCACGCCTAATTCCTCTAGCGACTGGAGGAGCAAGGGGTTTCGAACGTGGTGAGCGCATAAAATCCAATTCCGCGTGGCCGTAGGCATCAGTGAACCTCGTGCAGGCATTCACCGTGATCGGCCAGCACCTCGACGATGCGGCATTCCCGGACACTGCCCCGCGAGCATTGATCCAGCATCGCCTGGACCTCCACCCTCAACCCGGTGAGCCGCGCAATCCGGTCGTCGATGTCAGCGAGATGCCGGCGGGCGATTGCGTCTACCTCCCCGCACGGGCGTTCCGGCTGCTCGGCGAGATCGAGCAGCGCGCGGATGTCCTCGATCTCAAATCCGAGTTCACGCGCGTGCCGAATGAACCGAAGCCTGCGGACGTCGGCCGCGCCGTAGGTCCGCCGGTTGCCTTCCGTTCGGGACGCGCGCGGCAGGAGTCCGCGCTCCTCGTAGAATCGGATGGTCGGCACCTTCACGGCTGCCTGCCGCGACAATTCCCCGATTGCGATGGGCTTCAAGATATTTGCTCCTCTAGTCGCTAGAGGAAGTAGGGTCGCCTTAACCACAAGGAAGGCACCCGCCGTGACCGAAGCAGCGACCCTGGACAGGACCGACGTCCCGACGACCCGCCTGCGGGTGACCGGCATGGACTGCGCGTCCTGCGCGGCGAAGGTCGAGGCCGCCGTGCGCCGCCTGCCCGACATCGCGCAGGTGCAGGTCTCGGTGGCCGCCGAGACGCTCGCGGTGCGTCACGGACCCGGGACCGATGCGAGAATGATCGCTGACACCGTCCGCGGCCTCGGCTACGGGGCCGAGGACCCGGACGCCGTGGCGTTGGGGGATACCGCTGAGACACCTTGGTGGAGGGCGCCGAAAGCCCTGCTGGCGGCTTCCTGCGGCGCGGCCCTGGTGACAGCCTACGCGCTCGGGCACGTCGCGCCGATTACCGAGCGCTGGGCTTTCCTCGCGGCCATGGCGGTTGGGCTGGTGCCGGTTGCCCGACGAGCTATCTTGGCCGCCCGGCATGGGACGCCTTTCTCCATCGAGATGCTCATGACGATCGCCGCCGTCGGCGCGACCGTCATCGGGGCGACCGAGGAGGCGGCGACCGTCGTCTTCCTGTTCCTGATCGGCGAAGTTCTGGAGGGCGTCGCTGCCGGTCGAGCCCGGGCGAGCATCCGTGGGTTGACCGGTCTCGTCCCGGAGACGGCGCTGCTGGAACGCGACGGCACGACTGAATCTGTGCCCGCCGCGAGCCTCAAGGTCGGCGCCACCGTGCTGGTGCGGCCGGGTGACCGCGTCCCGGCGGACGGGACCATCCTCGACGGCGGGAGCGACGTCGACGAGGCGTCGGTCACCGGTGAGAGCGTGCCGAGGCGCAAGGAGCCTGGCGACGCAGTCTTCGCCGGGACGGTCAACGGCGACGGGGCGCTCCGCGTCCGGGTGACCGCGGCTGCCAAGGACAACACCATCGCCCGGGTGGTGCAGCTGGTGGAGGAAGCGCAGGAGGCGAAGGCGCCGACCGAGCGCCTGATCGACCGGTTCTCCAGGGTCTACACCCCCGCCGTCGTCGCGGTGGCCACCTTGGTGGCGGTGGTCCCGCCGCTTCTCACGGGCGGCGCGTGGGGGGATTGGGTCTACAAGGGGTTGGCGATCCTGCTGATCGGCTGCCCCTGCGCGCTCGTCATCTCGACGCCGGCGGCCATCGCGGCCGGCCTCTCGGCCGGGGCCCGGCGCGGGCTTCTCATCAAGGGCGGCGCCGTCCTGGAGCGGCTGGCCTCGGTGACGACGGTCGCCTTCGACAAGACGGGAACCCTGACGGAGGGCAAGCCCGTCGTGACGAACGTGGTGGCATTCGGGAGGTCCGAGCGGGACGTGCTGTCGCTGTCGGGCGCCCTTGAGGGTGGCTCCTCGCACCCGCTCGCCCGGGCCGTGCTGGCCAAGGCCGCCGAGGCCGGAGCGCCGGTGCCCCCGGCATTCGGGGCCCAGGCATTCGGCGGCAAGGGCATCGCCAGCAAGGTCGGGGGGCTCGACTTGTTCCTTGGCTCGCCGAGGGAAGCCGGCGCGCGCGTGCCGTTCACGCCCGATCAGGAGGAGCGGGTCTCCGGGCTCCAGGGCGAGGGTAAGACCGTGTCCGTGCTCCTCGCGAACGGGGCGGTAGCCGGGCTGCTCGCGATGCGAGACGAGCCCAGGTCCGACGCGAGGGAGGGGGTCGACCGCCTTGCGTCGCTCGGCGTCGGCGCGATCATGCTGACCGGCGACACCGCGCGGACGGCCTGGGCCGTGGCGGCCGCGCTCGGCATCGAGGTGTGGGCCGAGCTCCTGCCTGAGGACAAGCAGCGGATCGTGCGGGAGCGCCAAGCCACTGGCGCCGTGGTGGCCAAGGTCGGCGACGGCATCAACGACGCGCCGGCGCTCGCGGCCGCGGACGTCGGTATCGCGATGGGTGGGGGCGCCGACGTGGCGCTTGAGACGGCGGATGCGGCGGCCCTGCACGGACGCGTCGCAGACATCGCCCGGATGATCGAGCTTTCGCGCCGGACGCTGTTCAACATCAGGACGAACATCGCCCTGGCGCTCGGCTTGAAGGCAGTGTTCCTGGTCACGACGGTTCTAGGGGTCACCGGCCTATGGCCTGCCATCCTGGCGGATACCGGGGCAACCGTGCTGGTGACGGCAAACGCGCTGCGGCTCCTTGGAGAGGGAAGATCGAGCGCCTGAGGCCCTTCACGTTCCCACCATGGGAGGTCCCATCCGTGTGCGACGTCATCAACGGGAGAGCGTCACGCAAAGCTTCAAGGTCAAAAGGATGGGCTGCGGCGGCTTAAAACGGTCGAGTGACGGATGGCGTTCGGACAGTTCGTCGGAGCCATCCGCTTTCGTGCCCCCTTCCCATCGAGGAGGAAGGAGAGTGCAACCTCTAAGGACTGGAGGTTTGGCCGGGATATGAACATTTCAATCGGAGAGCTGTCGCGCCGCACGGGCGTGAAGGTGCCAACCATCCGCTACTACGAGGGAGCAGGCTTGATGCCGGCCCCGACCCGCACCGAGGGCAAGCAGCGTCGCTATTTGGAGACAGAGATATCCCGGCTCAATTTCATCCGTCATGCGCGCGAACTCGGATTCGAGATCCAGGCGATTCGCGAGTTGCTGGCTCTGTCCACCGAGCCGGACCGGTCCTGCGCGGAGGTGGACGGCATCGCCCGTCGACACATGGCCGAGGTCGAGCGTCGAATCGGGCAACTCGTGGCTTTGCGCGGAGAGTTGCGGCGCATGGTCGAGGCATGTGGCCACGGTCGGGTGGGGGAGTGTCGGGTGATCGAGACGCTGGCCGACCATCGACAGTGCGCGCATGAGCACGGCCGCATCTCCTGAATCCGGGACCTGCTCAGGAAAAGCCGGGCAAGCTTGCGCCGTGTCGGCCATGACGCAGCGCTGGTTTATCCGCCACGAAAGTTTCAGCTCGTGCTGCGGTCAAAGGTCTTTCGGATGAACACGTTGGGCCTGCCGACCCTCGCTGTTCTCGCCGTAGCCGTAAATAGGACCCGCACAGCACCTTATCGACCGTGCCGGCTGGCTTCGCGTCGCGGCGTTTAGCACCAACGATGGACCCGTATCGACCGCGAGCCTCAGCGTCGGCGTCGCGGTGTCCGCCACGCACAAACGGGGAGATCCTGATGGCTAGCGCGATGTCGATGGCGGTCGGGAAGTGCCCTTCGGTCAATTCCCGGTCCGAGACCGAGCGGGCCGACCGCGAGCGGCTCGAACTCACCGACGACCCCTGGCGAAGCGCCAAAATCTCGCTCGCATCTACGTCGAGCGCGGGCCCGAATACACGGAGGTAGCGGCCTCGCTGGTGTTCCTCGCCATTCTCGGCGCCCTCGGGGCGAAGGCGGGTGGTGCCGCAGTGCCGCGGGCGACGGTACAGTACAGGTGACGTTCCGGGGATCACTCGCCGTGGGCGTCACCGCAGGCATCGGGAGCCTCGTCGGCAAGGTCGTGTGACGAGGCTCGAAGGCAGGACGGGGTGAGCCTGGAACGCGCCGAGAACCGCCACCGGGGGATTTCGAGCCTCAATCCCCCTGCGACGCACGCCTGCCGCGGGCGGGGCGCGGCTTGGCGGAACCGCCCGAGGGACCCGGGTCGGAGACGATCCCGGCTTCCTGGACTCCCTGTCCGAAGGGAGCCGCCGGGACGCCCGCCTCCGTTCTCCGCCCGCTCACGATCACGCCGACGTATCCCTCGCCCGCGATGAAACGGGCGCCCGCGCCGCGAAGGGCCGCGACCAAGCGCTTCGCAAGCGCGACTCGGATCGCGATGAAGCCGTTCTCGTAGTCGTTGATCGACTTCTTCGAAACGCGCGCCAGCAGGTGAAGCTCCTGCTGGGTGAGACCGACCAGCAGGCGGGCGGCTTGGCATAGGTATCCTGGCACGGTCCGGTCCGGAGGGAAATCCGCAGCCGAGGCGAAGTCCACTCCCCGAGGCGCGTCGGGCGAGGCTTGAAAGATTTTTATAGCACAGGTATAATTGGGAACTTCAACAAGCACCGCCGACTGCCCGCCCCCGCCCGACTGATCGTCGAGCGGGAGGGCCGCTTTCCGCCTTTGGGGTTTCGCCATGATCATCGCGCTGTTCGGCGGCGATGGCCGTGCCGTTGGCACGCACGCCGCCTTCCTGATTGCCCGTGCCGCAGCCTCGGTCGGCACCGCCACGACGCTCCTGCGCGTCGTAGGCGCGCACGAATCCCGGCTGCCTCGACTCGACAGCGTGCCGGACACGCTGCGCGTTGTCGAGCTTTGCAGGGACGGTCCCTCCTTCGCAGAGGACTTCCCGCGGGAAGCGGCCGCCGATCCCGCGCGACGCCTCGTGGTGCTCGACCTGCCGCCAGGGTGGGCGGCGGACTGCCCGGTTGATCTCGGGGAATGTCCCAGGGTGATCGCCGTCGGACCGTCCGTCCTCGAACGCGCCATGGCCGTGTCCATGCTGCGCGCGACCGCGCATGCCGCCGTCCCTTGGCTGCTGGGGTGCGGTTTCCCCTCACTCGGAGCGTCCGACCGAACCGTGCGCGACACGGCGGCGGCCGCGGGCCTGGACGACACCTCGATCCGCGTGATCCCTCGCGGCCTGCCGGCTCCGCTGCGGGACGCCGCCGCCCCGGCCCATGGATCCCTGCTCGCGTCCCTGTCCGTTCGCGCTGCGCTTCGCGTGCTGAACGCGGTCGTACCCGGTGCGGTCCCGATGCCGGGGCATCCCGGCGACGTCATCGCTCCCGTCCTGGCCGGGATGGGCGAGGCGGACCGCCGCGACGCGCAGGACCGGCTCCGGGACCTTGCCGATGCCTTGGACGCCGCGGAGGACGGCGAATACCCGTCCGCGGAGGAACTCGCCGCCGCCCCCGTCCTTGAGGAATGGGAGTTCGGGATGCGGCCGGTCGCGGCGCTCGTCGGTCGCGTCACGCACCATCCGGACTTTCCCCCAGGTCGCCGGGTCCGAACCTCGGAAGTCTACGTTTCCGACCGTCGTACCTGGGCGCGCACCTATTCCAGGCTCTACCGCCTGGGACGGCCCGCCGGTCCGCGTCCCTCCCTGCAGTAGCGCACCGTCTCCCTTTCCGTCGAGGCGGGTCGCCCCTCCCTCGCTCGAAAGGCGGAAGCCGGTCCCGCCCGTCGAGATGTGGGCGGGGGAGCCCTCGCCGCCTGTCCGGGCGGCCATGCGAGGATGTCAGGAGATGCCCGTGCACCCCCAAGGCGAACGTCGCTGGGCGCTGCCGGCGGCGGGCGGTTCGACGTCCCTCACCAGGTTGTGGCGGACGGTCGGACCGGGCGCCCTCGCGCCCGATCTGGCCAAGCCGTTGCTGGCTGCGGCGACGGCTGCCCTCCAAGGGTCCGGTCCCTCCGTGGCCGCCTCGGAATGGGAAGACGCCCCGGCGGCGCTCCGCGACGCCCGGGCGGTCCTCGGACGATGCGGTCCGGCGCATCCCGACGTCGACGTGGTCGCCACCGCGGCGCTCGCGCTGGCGCTTCGCGGCGAAAAGGCTGCCGCGACGTTCCTCGCCGATGCGCTCGACCGTCTCGCCGCCGACGGGACGGGCGGACCGCACCATGCCCGGTTCGCCTATGCGTGGCGGTCCCGGGTGGAACTTAAGCCGGCGGGCGTCTCCGCCGGGAGCGACGACGGGGCGCCGGACCGGCTGCGGCTTCCGGGTGACGACACCGAGGGAGAACCGATGCGCCTATGGATCTTTTCGGACCTGCACATCGACATCGGGAGTCCATGGACCCCAGCCTCGATCCCCGGGGCCGATCTCGCGGTGGTCGCCGGCGACGTCGGCGAGGGCCTCGTCAAGTCAATCGCGTGGCTCGCCGCGACGGTCCGGCCGCATATGCCGGTCGCGTTCGTGGCCGGAAACCATGAATTCTACCGTCGATGCCTGCCGGACGAGTTGCAGGCGGGGCGCGCGGCCGCGATGGAGGCCGGAATTCACCTCCTGGAGAACGACACCGTCCGCTTCGGCGACGTCGTGGTCTCGGGATGCACCCTGTGGACGGATTACGAGCTCGACGGACCGGCGACGCGGGTCCCCGCCATGCGGGACGCACGCGTGGGCCTCAACGATCACCGCCTCATCGCCTGGAGCCGCAAGCCGGAGTGGCGGCGGTTCCGGCCGGAGGAGGCGCTCGCGCTGCACCTCGCGTCACGCCGCTTCCTCGAAACCGCGCTCCGGTCCGCCGCGGACGCGACGACGCGGGCGCACGTCGTGGTCACGCATCACGCTCCCGCGGCGGGGAGCGTCGCGCCGCGGTTCCTCGGCAAGCCGCTCAATGCCGCCTACGCGTCGCGGTTGGACGACCTGATCGAGGCCGGTCGGCCTTCGCTCTGGGTCCACGGGCACACCCATACGCCGTTCGACTACCGCCTCGGCGGGACCCGCGTGCTCTGCAACCCGCGAGGATATCCCGGCGAGAACCCGCGCTTCCAGCCCGGGCTGGTCGTCGAGGTCTGAGACCGCCCGGGGCGGCCGCCCCGCCCTGACTGCCTCCCGCAAGCCGAGAACCGATGGAGACGCCCTTGCCGGACTTCGCCCGTGAGCCTCGTGCGCTAGGATGCCGGGGAGCACCTCCGCCGCATCCCATTCCGTTCCGCTCCCAGGGCTCGACCGGAACGGGATCGGCGGCCGCCGGGGGCCTACGATGACGCGGCATGTTCGCCCCCCTCGTCGTGTTCCGGGCGCCGAGGTCCCGGAGCCGTTGCCGCTTCCGTTTCGGCCCCGAGCGCGGATCGACCCGACGCCCGAGGTGCGGACGGCCTGTCCAGGACCGGCCTCCGTCGGGAGCCGAAGGGAGAACGCGAGGTTCTGGATCCTGTCCGACCTGCTCATCGACCGCAATCCCGGGTTCCGGCTCCCCGATCCGCTTCCCGAGTTCGACGTCCTGCTGGTGGCGGGCGGAGTGGCCATAGGGCTGGACGTCGCGTTGAACTGGTTGGCGCGCGCCCTGGACGGCAGACAGGGAAACAGGCCCGTCCTGATGGTGGCGGGCAGCGCGGAGCTGTGGTCCGAGACGCCCATGGTGGAGGCGGTCGCCCGCGGCCGGGACCTCGCCCGGGACCTCGGCATCCACCTGCTCGCCGACGATGCGGTACGCATCGGTCCCGAGGCCGGCGGCGGGACCGTGGTGGTCGGGGCGACCCTGTGGACCGACTGGTGCCTCGAAGGGAGCTTCGAGGGCCGCCTAGCCAGGGTCGCGGCCCGCCACAGCTGGGCGGATTGCCGGCGCGTCCTGCTTCGGCGGGGGCGCCCGTGGTCGCCGCTCGACGCCCTCGGGGCCCATGCAAGGTCGCGGGGATACATCGAGGACGCCCTCACCAGCATCGTGTGTCAATCGCTGAACGTCGCGAGGGGACCCGGGACGCTCGTGCCCGGTGTTCGCCCCGGGGACCGCGCCGTCGTGCTCACCCACTTCGCGCCTTCACGCCGTTCGCTGCCCGACGCCTGGACGGGATGGCTCGGGGACGCCTGGCTGGCAGCCTCGCATGCCTCGGACCTGGAGGATGTCATGCACGCCTGGGGGGCGCCGACGCTCTGGGTCCACGGCCGGGCCGTCGCCCCGGCGGATTACCGCATCGGCCGGACCAGGGTCGTCGCCAATCCCTTGCGGCGGTGGGATGCGGCCGATGCCTTCGACCCAGCCTTGGTGGTCGAGGCCTGAGATGGGAACGTCGACCTACGGCCCAGGGCCGCCCGCACCAAGCTCCCCGGACAGGCCGACGGGCATCGGGAGCCGGGAAAGGTTGGGCCGGTACGGCGCCCATCGCTGACTTCCCGCCTCGGGCTGCCGCCGCCACGACTTTTCCCGGCCGCCAAAGACAGCAATGGCTTGATCGTCTTATATACCGCAGGTATAATATAAGCATTCTCGAACGTCGTGGGCATTCCAACAGCCGGGCCAACCGGGCTGGGCGCTGTGAAACCGAGCCCGTGCGCAGCGCGGCGACCGCCTATTCGCCCATCGGGTCGTTCCGGCTCCCCGTGGGGGCACGGGCCAAGTTTTTCGAAAGCGTGACGGATTCGCTGACCGCCTTGGAACGGGCGGGGCCGCTGGAGGTGGACATGGCATCGGAGCCTGGCCGAGTGGTTTCGACTTCGGTTTTGCGGCACGCGATCCGAACCCCGCGGCGCGGCGTGCCGCCCGTGGTCGAAGTCGGCGTGGTGGCGGCTTGGCGTACGTACCCGCCCGGACGCCTCGACCGGGCGGAAGCAACGGCCCTCGCGCGGCTGCTGGCGACGACGTCGATACTCGGCGAAACGCGCTGGTCCGCGGCAAGGGACGGGGACGCGGCCGCGGCCACGGCGCTCGCCATCCGTCACGTCCGCACGTGCGGCGCGGCTTCGGTCGCGTCGGATCTCGTGATGGGCAATCTCCTGCTGATGGCCGAGCGCGGCGACGCGACCGCGCCGGCGGTCATCGCCTACGCCCTGCGCGCGCTGGCACGGCGCAGCGCCGACGAGCGCCGGCTCATGCGGCTCGCGGCGCGATGGGCGCGACCGAGGATGCGCAAGTCTCGCCGCCGCTGAACCATCGGCCCCCCACCATCGAAGTCCCGTGCGAAGCCGGAGGATGCCATGCCCGAACCGAACGAGGCGGCCTGCGCGATGGCGCGCGCCTTCGTCGAGGCGTTGCGGAAGGAAGCCGCGAGCCCGGATCCATCATGGTGCCTGGACGAAGCCGAGCTCGACGCGCTCGCGCTCGGCCGGCGGGAGGCATCACTCATGCCCCGGCTGGCCGCCGACGTCGTGGCCGCCGCGGTCATGCTGGGGCGCGCGTTCGCTCCGGCAGGACCTCCCGCGGCCGATGACGGCTTCCCCGTCCTACTGGTGCGCGTATCCTCTCCGGATTGGGTGGAGCCGATGCGGTGCGTCGTGGGACCCTGCCTCCTCGGACTGGGATGGAGGGTTCGGGATGGCGAGGGCGGGCGCGGGGCCTGGAACGACCGCAGCCGGCGGGAGGTCGTCGTGTTCGCGCGTGACGGGGCCTCGCGCGAGCATAGGCCCGACCGCGGCAACGAAACCGTCGGCGCGGCCGTGGTCGCCGGCGTCCCGCTCATCGGCGTCGCGTCGGATCCCGCCAGGACGCTGCCGCGCGACTTCCTGCGCGCCGTCGACCGGGAGGTTCTCGTCGCTCCGCTCGACGCCGAGGTGCTGAGCCTGGTGATCGAGGCGGTGACCGGCGAGGTTCCGCCCCTCGCCGCGCTCGGGGACTGCGTGGCGGTCCGGGCCGCCGCCGACCTTCGGCTCGGTATCCGCCCGGGTCGCGGGGCATCCGAGGCCCTGGAGCGCCTCGGGCGTTCGCGCCTGCGAGAGAGGCAGCGCACCGCGAACGCGCCCCGCCTTGAGGACTCGCTCGGTCTCGGAGCCGCCCGGGATTGGGGGCTCGGCCTGGTGGCGGACCTACGGTCGTGGCACGAGGGGATCATCCCGTTCGCCGCCTGTGAATCGGCCGCCCTCGTCAGCGGGCCGCCCGGCACGGGCAAAACACGGTTCGCGGCGGCCCTGGCCCGAAGCGCGAACCTACCGCTTCATCCGGGCTCCCTCGCGCAGTGGCAGGGCTCCCGTGACGGACATCTTGGCCATACCCTGGGCGCCATGCGGCAGTTCTTCGAGGAAGCGCGGCGGTCGCCTTGCGTGGTCCTGATCGACGAGCTCGATTCCTTTGGAGATAGGAATACTTTCTCAGAACATCATCGCGATTACTCCAGCCAGGTCGTCAACGCCCTCCTGGAACACCTCGACGGCGCCGTCGGCCGCGAAGGGGTCGTCGTCGTCGGCACGACCAACCATCCTTCGAGGATCGATCCTGCGATCTTGCGCTCGGGGCGGCTTGAACGGCACTTTCGGATCGAGCTTCCCGGTCTCGACGCGCTGACCGGCATGCTGGTCCAGTATCTCGGGACCGACGCCGATGACCTCGACCTTGCGCCGGTGGTCCCGCTGCTGCGGGGCATGACGGGTGCCGACGTCGAGGCGCTGGTGCGGCGGGCGCGTGGCAGCGCGCGACGGGCCGGCCGCACCCTCACGGTGGACGACATCCTGGCAGGCTCCTCGGATGGGACGCCGGCGCTCGGGGATGGGCTCCGGATGCGCTGCGCCGTCCACGAGGCCGGGCATGCGGTCGCGCTCCTGGCCAGCGGCGCGAGCGGACCGGTGACGCTAACCATCGCCCCGACCGGCGGCCTGACCGAGCATGCGCTCGTCGATGCCTACGGAGCCCTGACCGAGGGCGACTTCGAACGGTCCCTGGTGATGATCCTGTCGGGCCGCGCGGCCGAGGAGGTGCTCCTGGGCGACGTCTCCGCCGGCGCGGTCTCGGATCTCGCCGAGGCGACCCGATGCGCCGCGGCGATGGAGGCGTCGTGGGGGTTCTCGGCCGATTTCCCGCTGCTGTCCCTGGCCCCCGCCCAGGACATCGACCTGGCCCGGATGCCCTGGCTGATGCGCCCGGTCCTTGAGCGGCTCCGGCTGGCCTACGAGCGCGCGTGCGACCTCATGCGGACCGAGCGCCTCGCCCTCGAACGGATCGCGGAGGCCCTGTTCCGCACGGCCTACCTCGACGACGCGGCCATTCGGGCGTTGTTCTCGGGAAAGGCCGCCTCCCCCCGACGCCGCGCCGGTCCGGGCCGCGGTGCCCACCGCACGCACGACATCTGAAGTGGAGAGGCCATGACGTCCTTCGTACGCCGACCGATTGCATGCCGGGACCCGTCCGCGTCGCGCTCACCCGCCCGTCGCCCGCTCGCGGAACGGACGTTGTTCGACGCCGCCTCACCCGGGGCGGAGCCGCGCCCTGACACCATGCGACATCCCTTGCGCCGCCGCGACTTCGACGAGGGCAGCCCGGACACGTTGATGATGCTCGACATCGAGACCGTTCCGGACCCGATCCTAACGCCCGCGGATTGGCCGGCCGACCGGTTTCCAAAGGCCATGTGGCATCAGGTCGTCGCCATCTCGGTGATCGAGGCGGGGGTCGGTCGGGAGCCGGGCACGGGGGTCGAGACCTACGAGTTGCGGTCCTGCCGCAGCGGCGGCGAACCGGGATGGGACGAGGCACGTCTGCTGCGCGCCTTCTGGCGGCTTTTCGAGGGGGGACGCTACAGGCTCGTCACCTGGAACGGCAGGGCGTTCGACATGCCGGTGGTCCTCGCCCGCTCGTTGATGCACGGTCTCGCGGCCCCCGCATGGTTTCTTCGCGGAACGCGCTGGGCCAATTACGGGCAGCGCTACGCCCAGGACTGGCACCTCGACCTCATGGATGCGATCTCAGCCTTCGGGGCGGCCTCGCGTCTCACCCTGGAGGAGGCTGCGGCGGCGGTCGGCGCACCGGGCAAGATGGGCGAGCACGGGTCCTGCGTCGCCGAATTGGTCGCGCGCGACGAACTCGGTCGGGTGCGGGACTACTGCGAGACCGACGTGGCGAACCTCTACGTCATCTTCATGCGCTGGGCGCATCTGACGGGCAGGACGGATGCCGCGGGCCACGATGCAGCCGTGGAGGGATTCCTGCGCTACCTCGATGCGGAGGGGCCGGCCCGCCCGCACTTGGCGGCCTTCGCGCAGGAATGGCGACGGACTGGATCGCGCGCGCCGATGCATGTGGGTCGAACGACCGGGTCGGGTGCGGTGGTGGCTGGTCCGGACACCTGTCACGGAGCTCGACGGAGCTCGCTTGGGGCCTGAGGGCCGGGTCGCGGAGTAGCCAATCCTCGGGATGCCCCATGAGCGGGCGGCGGGACGCAGGTCCCGCGCCCGGATCCGCCGGTCCGGCGTGAGACCGCGATAAAACCGGGCGTTAGCCACGAGTGAGTCGAAGGCGTCGAAAGCCATCGGGGTAAATCGACCGTAATGGCTGGCGTGCGAAGGATCGGGCAACGGCCAGCAAGCCCAGGGGGGAACAGCCGATGACCCTGCCGCGCCTTTCGCGACCACTTGAATATAGCCGCGCTTGGGTGGCGCTCGGGGTCCTGGCACCTATCGGCGTGCTGATCGTGTCGGCGTCGATGCTCCTCGATCTTCGTCGCGATGCCTGGGACAAGGCCGAGCAGACCTCCAGGAACCTCATGCAGGTCATCGAACGCGACATCGCCCGCAACGTCGAGATCATCGACCTTTCGCTGCGGGCCGTCGTCGACAACCTGCGCGCGCCCGAGACCGCGGAAGCGAGCCCGAAGGCACGGCAGATGATCCTGTTCGACCGTGCCGCGAGCGCCAGGGACCTCGGCGTGATGCTGGTCCTGGACGGGAACGGCGACAGCAGCCTCGTGATCACTCAGAACCAGTACGCTGCCTGTGTCGCTGCTCGCTCAGACGTGATCACCGCGCAAACCCAGCTTCAGACAACCGAAGCCTTGAGCATTGCGGTCGAGCTCAGCCGGGCGACACTGACGACGAACAAATGAAGACTATGAGAAGTCGCCTCGCAGATGATGACGCAACTAGATCGCAAAATCGATATCAGACTGAGCCGAAACCGGATCTACCGTTGAGCATCCGGCCCCGACGACAAATAATAGTATAGCAGGCACACTCGACCGTGCTCAGTAACCGTAGTGGTAATCAAAGCTCGGAGCGTAACCACAACCGTAGTGGCCGTAGTATGGGCTGTGCGCCACGAGCCCATCGAGCGCCAAGCCACCGATCAATCCAGCTGCAACGGGGACCCCGTAGTAACCCCGCCTATGGCCGTAATGTCCGTGTCCTCTGCGGTAGCCGCGACCGCTATAGTAGCGGCGCCCATAGCCAAAACCACCATACCCATAAGTGCGACCGTGGCCGCCATAGTACCTGCGGCCTCCGCCATGGCCGCCATAAAACCCATGTCCTCCGCCATAGCCGCCATGATGGCCTTCAGCCTGGGCCGCACTCGGAATGGCCACGAGGCTGATGACGAGCGTGACCGTCAGAAGGCCGACACTCAGTGCCGTCTTCACCCTACCAAGACGAGCCATAACTATTTCTCCTTTGCGTTGCGCGTCCCTTCCCGAAGACTCGTTTGAGCGGGTCAAGGCCCTCTGCCTTGCCCAACGCCTGAACGCACGGGTGCGATCCGGCAGGCTCTGCTGAATGGTGTTTTCATCCCACCTCGCCCGCGCGCTTGGCAGGAGCGTTCCATCACATGACTTCGAAGAAAGCAAATAAGGTGAAGAGTTATACAGTAATAAAAATATATTTTATAGCCACAGCTAAGCTGTAAATTCCCCTTGTTTGTACGTCAGCTTCAGAAGCAACTGAATTGATCTGTGCTAGTCGGCCTAGACAATATCGTTGAAATGTAGACGAGGGGCGACCTGTAATGGCCACCCGTCGCTTATTCACAGCTCTTTTTATCTCAAGGCGTCAGTGACGTTCCCGCGGGGCATCGCCATGGTGTCCCTCTCGACGCTCTTCGTGGTGCTCTCTGCGAGGTTCATGATGGCCGCCCTCGCTACGCTCTTCGACAACGCGTCGTCCGTGGCTATCGCCTTCCACCCGAACCCCGCCCGGATTGACATCGATATGCTGAGCGAAGACTGCTGTTGGAGATACGGCAAAGGCCGCAGCGATCATTGCTCTTGCTGACTTTTTCATCACGACATCATTCTCCTGTGCTCGGATTTGGAAGAAAAAACATGGCTGTGCTTTGCTTCCGGATCGGATTTCGTTACGTCGGAGAATTATTCTGAGTAACGAACTATTTGCCGTCATCCGATGACTGAGTCCCGCCAACCTCGCCTAATGCTTGGGCTCAAGACAATCTTTGCGGGATCAAGCTTCTAGTTTGTGTCCCTAGTGGCCACCACCCCTGTGATGACCGCCGCCACCCGAGCGTCCGTGCCCACCGGAATAGCCATGTCGCCGACCGCCGCCGTGCCCACTGTACGATCTGCGATGTCCGCCGCCATAGCCGTGCCGACCGCCGCCACCGTGACCGCCGTAGCCGCCACCATGACCGCGGGAATGACCGTAGCCATGGCCTTGGGCGGCTGCCGGTTCGGGGATTGTTGCCAAGCCAAAGCCTAGTGCGAGCGCAGCAAAGCCAGCGATGAGTGAGGCTCTGAATTTAGACGTACGTGTCATGGAATAAACTCCGCAATTACGGGGATCGATTTCGTGTGGCGACCTTGGCAGGTTCAACGACCGCCGCCGAAGACGATGTGAACAGCGAGCGGCGGCGGGTGCGCATTTCCTACAGGCACGTAACGCTCGACGGGACGGAAAAGTCGAAGTCTCGTTCCAAAATGATCCGCAAACGGCCGTTTTCGGCGCAAAGCCGGCGACGAGCGAGGCAACCAGGAATTGCTGCGCTTAAATTGTCCCGCATCTCTGCTGCACAATCAGCGTACCCATAATACCAATCGGTACGGGTGAGGACTCGCGGGTTTACGCGGAAGCGGCGGATGTGATTCGATGTGGCAAGCTAGGAGGTTTGCCATGTCGAAGGCCGTGGATCTGCGCGAGGATTTCGATGCGGATACCCTGCGACGTCTGGCGCGGAAGAGCCGCGATGCCGGTCAGAGCCGGCGGCTTCTCGCGCTGGCCGCGATCTACGAGGGTGGGAGCCGGACGCAGGCCTCGCGGATCGGCGCGGTCGGCCTGCAGACGGTGCGCGACTGGGTGCTGGCCTTCAACGCGGCCGGGCCGGACGGCCTGATCGAGCGCAAGAAGCCCGGCCCGCGGTTCAAGCTCGACGCGGCCCAGCGGCAGGCGCTCGCGGTTGCCATCGAGGAAGGGCCGGACCTGCAACGGGACGGCGTGGTGCGCTGGCGGCTGAAGGACTTGGCGGCTTGGCTGTTCGCGCGCTTCGGCGTCAGCCTCGACGAGAGCAGTGTCGGACGGGAGGTGAAGCGGATGGGCTATGCCAAGCTGTCGGCCCGTCCGCGCCATCATCAGCAGGACCCGGCGGCGCTGACGGCGTTTAAAAAAACCTCCCCGCCCGCGTGAGCGCGATCCGCGCCCAACTGCCAGTCGACACGCCGCTCGAACTCTGGTGGCAGGACGTCCTTCGAGAGCCTCAGGATGAGAGCCCGCGTCGGTCAGAAGAACACGGTCCCGCGCCGGTGGGCGCGCAAGGGCAGCCGGCCCACGGCGCCCAAGGATCAGCGCACGGCGTCCGCCTACATCTTCGGGGCGATCTGTCCCGAGAAGGGCAAGGACGCCGGTCTCGTCCTGCCCCGCTGCGCCACACCGGCCATGAACGCGCATCTGGCCGAAATCAGCCGCGCCGTCGATCCCGGCGCGCACGCCGTCCAAATCCTCGACGGCGCCGGCTGGCACGTCGCCGCCGACCTCGTCGTCCCCGACAACTTCACCTTGCTGACGCTGCCGTCTCATGCGCCCGAACTCAACCCGGTCGAGAATGTCTGGCAGTTCCTGCGCGAGAACTGGCTCGGCGACCGGATCTTCGACTCCTACGAGGACATCCTCGATCAATGCTGCGAGGCTTGGAACAAGCTCGTCGCACAGCCTTGGATGATCATGTCGCTCGGACTGCGCGAATGGGCCTATCGGTTATGAACCATGCCGATTGGTATTAGCCGGCGCTTGGACCACGTGCGTTCTGAGGAGTTCTGGGATCGCGTGATGCACGAAGCCTACGAGATCCTGCCTGCGCAAGGCAGCATGTCGGTTGCGGACATCATGGTTCGGCTGCGAATGACGACGCTGAAGGGCGGCCGCTTGGTCAAGGAAGCGCTATCCGAGGGGATGCCGCGCAAGAAGATCGAGATCAGCGTCGAATACGAGCGATACTTCCAGAGGGTTGGCAAGGACGCCTATGCGCGCCTCCCAGGCTGGGACGGCGCGCTGGGCAAGCGGACGCGCGCCGGGTAGGGTTGGCGAAGTGTCCGGCGCCTCCCGAGAGCGCCGGCGGGCTAAACTCACCTGGACCTCAGGAAGGATTGGCGCAGCTTCGGCCCTGCGTCACCAAAGGTCCTCCTCGTCGAGACGCTGCAGGGCCGAAACATGCAGCCGCAAGCTGTCCGATAGCTCGCCTCGGACCAAGGCGAGGTCCCCGAGTTCGTCGAACGCGACGTCGAGCAGTTCGGGACCCATCACCTCGACGAAGGCTCCTTGGGTCTCCTCATCGTATTCGGTGGATTCGACGACGCGATCTGATACCGCCCTCAGCCTGCCCAACCGTTCCCTGGTCGGCGGAAGGCGCCGGCGTGTGGCCCTTCCGGTTGAGCTTGACGGAGCCTTATCCTGCTCAACGTCGCGCGGACTCGCGTGCCTCATCGTCTCACTCCCGTTGCTAGAGTGCGCTTCGTGTCTGGGGAACCGGAGTCGTAAATCGTCTGACACCGGTCGCGGCCATGTGCTCGCGGTCGGTGCGGTTGATCTGCAGGGCGGGGCAGCCTACCGCCCGGGGGACTTCGACGTCGCGATACCGTCCGACCACTGGCGCAGGGGCAGCCAAACCCTATCGGCACTTGGCGGCACCAGCGTCGTATTTATATCGCCAGTATATTCTACCGCCGATCCGCCTGCTTGACCATCACCCTCGCCGCGCCGGACCAGGATGGTCGTGTCGACCTGTGGATTGCGGGAACTTCGGTAAGGGGAATTCGGCAACGGCCCGGCAGCACCGACGACAGGCATAGGGTCAGTGCTCTCCGGGATGGCCCTGGGGGCCATCGGTTCCCACGTCATCTCGGTCAGCGGCTGTGCTTTTGCTCCTCAGGAGCAGGCCGATTGCTCCGAGCCTAGCCGCCCGGCAAACGTCGTGAATGCCCTTCACGGGCTGCTTGGTACGGACCGAAGCCGACGCCCTGGACACCTGCCCGTACCGACGGAGCATTCGCAACGGGGACTGGGACGACAAGGTCGGAGGTGGCGCTCGCGGATATCGCAAGTCGGGTGGCGGTTCCGCGGCGTCGTAACGCGCCATACCGCTTCCGCATCGACCTTTGAGGTTCATCGAGAACGGGAACGGTCTCTTGAAACTGGACAGGCTACCTTCGGCACCGCGTGCGGCCGCGATGCCCTTTCGTCCCGTCGGTCGCCGCACATGGCGACGAGTTCCGGATCGGCCTCCGGTATTGCAGTTATATATACCTGCGGTATAATTAGAGACTTCACCCACGTTTCGTCGATGCGGCGCGGCCGTCCCAGAAGGGGCGGCCGCCGCGCGTTTCTCGTACGCCTGCCGCCATGCGCGATCCAGGGGTAATTTCAATGGAACAGGGGGAGCGAACGATGTCGTTCGGCATCCAGAGGTTTCGGGGCGAATCGTCCAGTTCAGGACGGCCGCTCACGGTCTTAGACGCATTGTTCGAGGGCTTGGTGGGGATGGCCGCCGAACGGTCGGACGCCCAAAGGCTGGACGCGCGCGGACAGGATAGGAAAGTTGCCGGTCGGGACTTGTACGCGGGCGACCTGGAATTAGATGTCGCCGTGACGCGAAATGCTCCGGCCAGGATGCGAAATTCACGTCGCGATGGTGCAGCGGAGACCCGGCCCCGTGGACGGGAGAGACGAAAATCACGGCCAAGCGCCCGAAGTCGGTTGTCGGCGGGAGCTAGCCGAAGCGTACGTTGCGCCGCGCGGCATGGATTCGAACGCCGGTCGCTACCGGGATGCCTGGAAGGATGACCGCTTGCGACCCGGCCATGTGCGTCGAGGAGAACGTGACGGTCTCGGGCGGAGTCAAACGAAAGCCATCCGGCGCACCGAGATGGACGTAAAGCGAACCCGCGCACGTCCCGGCTATCGCGTCCTCAGGCAAGCAATTCTTCCTTCTCTTCGCATGGAGCGGCGTTGCGATGGCCCACGGTGAACGGACGACCGACCTGATGCCTGGCGCCGTGGATCTGCGGCAGGTGGTCGATACGACGGCATTGTGCCCTCTGGACCGGTTGGCCCTTCGACGGAACCTGGATGTCGAACGCCGTGACGGCTTCGGCCCACCGGACAAGCTTGTGCCCGTGGGCCTCTACGCTCGCTACTCGTCTAATAAGCAGAAGGAGATGAGCATCGAGCGTCAGGTCAAGGTTGTAACCGCTTACATGAGGAAGCTTGGTTACGCGATTTACGTGCTGTATGACGACCCTGCTCGAAGTGCCCGATCAATGCGTGATCGTGAAAGCCTGCAGCGTTTGCTCGAAGACTGTCGGTCTGGCAAGATAAAAGTCATCATGGTTGAGGACTTTGACCGGTGGTCCCGCGAAACTTACGATGCGGTCGAAGTATGCGAGCAATTGAATGAGCTTGGCGTGGAATTTCATAGCGCCGGCGACTTCAAGGCACTGAACAAGAAGGAGGTCATCGAAGCGGCACTCAAGGCCGAGGCGGATCGGGACCGTCGCACCCTGATCATGGGCATGGGCAGGTTCCAGCACGCTGCCCAGGGCGGCGCCCATTCCGGTGCGTTCTTCGGATATCGGTACGGCGAAGAAAGGGGCTTCCTCGTGCGTCACCCCGAGGAAGAGAAGACCATATTTTCAATCTTTGAAATGGCAGCCGCGGGAATTTCCTACCGAAGCATCGGCCGGATCATGAAGGAACGCGGGGTTGCAGGACCGACGAAGGATTGCAGATGGACGAAATCGACCGTTGCGAACGTTTTGGGCCAGTTGGCCTATACGGGTAGATGGTACTATCCATTTACCTTGAATACGTTCGACCGCAAATCGGGGAAGGTCGCCGTCCAGCGTCGGCATCCGAGCGAGATGACGCGCAACTACTTCGATCACCTTCGAATTGTGCCAGACGATCTGTTTTTCGCTGTCAACGAGAAGCGACGCCCCCGGGGGAAGCAGAAGTTCGAGCACAGCCACTTCTTGGCCGGAAAGGCGACGTGCGACTGCGCCGGGGTCGAAGGCCAGCGGTTCACCTTGGGTGGTCGACAGCTAACCTGCAACGTCTGGTCGGACGGGGGCTGCTGCCCGGCGAGGCGTCACTCCGTTATGCACGAGACCGTGGAGCGCGCCGTCCTCACAGCCGTTTGCGGCAAGCTGCGGTCCTTCGTCGGCGAGGAGGATTTCGCGGCTGCCGTCGACCGCTCGCTACGTGAAGCCTCCGCCGCCCGCCGTGCCGCCCGTGCGGATGTTGAGCGTAAGATTGCGGTCACCCGCGAACAGCTTCGCCGGGCGCTCGTCAAGGAGCTTGAATCGACCTACCCATCCGACCTGTTGTCCGAGGAGAGGAGCCGCCTGACGGGGGAGCTCGCAGACCTTCAGGCCCGTTCGGCGGACCTCGCCGAGCTGCCCGAGGTGGACGAAGCCGGTGAGAGGCTTCGAACGCTTTCCGCCACGTTGGATCACCTTATCGAGCGGGTGCCATTCAGGGCCTTGACGGAGGCGGAGGCGAAGGTCTCCGCCGCCCTTGCCCGCCTCGTCCAGCGGGTGGTGGTCATGCGGGATGGCCGGCCGGCGGGGACCTTGGGCCTGGCCATCCACCTGGACTTCTTGGCGTTCCTACAGGAGGACGGGAGCTGCGGCTCGCCCGGTGTTGGCTTGGACGTGATCCATGTCGATGTCGAGCAGCCGATGGGCCGCCACGTCCGCCTTCGCGAAGACGCCGAGCGGCTTATGGCAAGCGGAGGTTATCGGATCGACGACGCGCGTTGGGCCCTCGTCGCCAAGCACCTCCCGGACGTCACGGGCCACAGGAATGACTCGCGCCACATCCCGACGCGGGCCCTTGTCGACGCCCTCCTGCTCCGGCTCCGGACGGGCCTGCCTTTGCTGTCGGCGGCGTTCGGCGACGCGCCGGAGATGCGGCGTGCACTCTCGCGGTTCGTCTATGCCGCGGGGGACCAGATCCTGATTGACCTCCTTCGCGAGGCGGACCCTTCCTTCGTGGCCGGACTGGACCTCGGCCCGGTCGAGGCCGCGCGGGCGCGCTGGAAGGTTGGCGGTGATGATTGGCGCAAGCGCAGGGGGCCGGCCGCACGCTTCCATGCCCTGGATGGCCAGGATGCGCTCACCGACGAGCAATGGCTGGCCTCGAAGCC
>Ga0233425_10001277_pt1 | contig 57939 bp, 53 predicted proteins | sample Watercolumn_Towu_2_FD_181712 | JGI IMG/M metagenome (GOLD analysis project Ga0233425, IMG submission 181712) | Freshwater microbial communities from Lake Towuti, South Sulawesi, Indonesia - Watercolumn_Towuti2014_140_MG | ecosystem: Environmental > Aquatic > Freshwater > Lake | place...
AAAGAGAAAAATAGTATATTCTCGGTTTACGAAACCGGCAAAACAATTGCTGGAATTGTCTGGTTCTATTGAAAAAGCCAAAAAAGCTATTGATACTGTTGCCAAATGGGCTAATTCTAGGAAATTAGACTATGCTATTGAAACCGTTTTTAAAAAATGGCTAGAACTAGACAGGCTGCAACCAAAAGAAATTGTTAAAAAACCATTTTATAAAGGCGACCCAATGATTTATTCGGAAACCAAAAAGAAATGGTTTGTAATAAATAAATACGGTGAATGGCTCGAGTTTGCCGACAAAAAAGATACTATCGAGTGGCGTATAGTAGAATAGTTATCGCTCAGCAACTAAATTTTCCTCCGGCTTAATATTCACTTCGTACATGTTGGCCTGCGAAAAATTTGTTGCCTCGCTGAAATAAAATACCATGTTAAGTCATACAGATTTAAAAAAAGGAACAGAGTTTATTTACGAAGGTCAACCTTGGGTGGTTTTAGAAGCCCAGCTTTTAAAAATGGCTCAAAGGCGTCCGGTAATTCAATCTAAAATAAGAAACTTAATAGATGGCCGTGTTCAAGAAAAAAACTTCCAGCAGGGAGATGTTTTTGACGAAGCAGATTTGCAAAAACACGATATAAAATATCTTTATCAAACAAAGGGCCAGTACTGGTTTTGTGAGCCAAATGACCCATCAAAAAGATTTTTCTTTACAGAAGATCATATCGGGCCACAAGCAAAATTTTTAAGGCCAAACGAAATTGTTGTGGGAATTGAATACCAAGAAAAAATTATTGACTTTAGGCTGCCAATCAAAGTTGAACTAAAGGTAAAAGAAACTCCGCCAGGAATTAAAGGAGACAGAGCGCAAGGTGGCACTAAAGAAGCAAAGCTAGAATCTGGAGCCACCATACAGGTTCCCCTATTTATCGAAGAGGGAGACACAATAGAAGTAAATTCAGAAACCGGAGAATACGTACGCAGAGTATAATTAAAAACCGCCGGGAGGCGGTTTTTTTATTTCTTCATTGGTGGCGGAGGGGGCGGCATGGCGCCCGGAGGCGGGGCAGCGGGCTCAACAAACGAACGTTGAGTTATCTCCTCTTCTACAACTGCGCGCGAGCGTGAATATTTAAGTTTAGAAATTTTCTTTATTGCCTCAACAATTTCCGGCTTGCCTTTGGGCGGCGAGATAGATTGCATTTTGAACGGAGTGGAAATTTTATTGTTAATCATCATCTTTATTATCAGGGCAAAATTATCCAAGTTTACTAAATCAAACCTTGAAAAACCTGGCTCAAATTGTTTCTCTAATTTTTCTGCATCTTCAGCGCCGATACGAAACGCCCCCATAGTACCAACGTTACCCAAGACCGCGTCACGGATTTGATCTGTTAGTTGGGGCATGTATTGGTGGGCCATAATTAAATTTAATTTATACTTTCTGGCTTCAGACAAAATTGTAGCAATAGAATCTGTGGTAAAGTTTTGAAACTCGTCAATATACAAATAAAAATCTTGTCTTTGGTCTTCTGAAATTCTTGCTCGCCTCATTGCAGCCATTTGCATTTTAGAAACTAAAATTAAGCCCAGCAAAGAGCTGTTAACCTCGCCAGTCAAACCTTTGGATAGATTGGCTAGAAAGATTTTTTTCTCGTCCATAATATCAGCCAGATTAAATCCTGAATGCGACTGACCAATAATGTTTCTCATCATTTCATTCTCGATAAATCTGCCCAACTTGGAAACAACGTAGCCCAGCATGTCCGAGCGGGTTGAGCCAGTTGTAGCAGCCCATTCTTTTGTCCAAAAAGATCTTACTACTGGGTCTGTAACTTTAGCCAACCTTTGCTGCAAAAAAGAAGGGTCAGTAAACATTTTTGGAATTTCTACCAAAGTTCCGGGGGTGTTTTTGTCTGCCATCAAGGCAAGCATAGCGTTTCTCATATAATGCTCAAACATTGGACCAATAATTTCTGGCGGGAATAATTTCATAAATATAGCTATCATTTCCTGTACAGCAAAATCTTTCTGCTCTGGCGTATCGTACTCTAACATATTCAAACCGCACGGTCTTTCCATATCAAAAGGCTCAAACATAACTACGTCGTCAACTCTTTCTTTGGGAATAAAAGCTAAAATATCGTCAACTAGTTCACCATGAGGATCAATTACTGCCACTCCTTCGCCCCTCTGTATATCCTGAATAATCATATTCTTCATAAACCAAGATTTTCCAACACCGGTTTGTCCAATGTAATAAAAATGCCTTCTTCTGTCTTTTCTGTCGGCAAAATAAACTTTTCTTTTTTCATTTCTATAGTCAACTTCTCCAATGCAAATTTCACCTTGCTCTGGCAAATCAACCGGCGGCGGAGCCGAAACAGACTTGGCCGCTTTTATATAAGGAGTCTCAATATAATGCGTTGGAAAATGATAAATACTGGCCAGTTCTTCCAAATTCAAAACATTTGCCTGTTTTGGGTTAAAATTTCTAAAACTGTAATCGTAAATTAGGTTTTGCAACTCTTTTTTATAAACCTCTTTAGGTTCTAGACTATTTATAGCAGCTAAAGAAAACTGGCTAAAAGCAGAAAGCAAGTGCTGCAAAATCTCCTCTGCCCTACCCTGTGATTGAGCAGCAGACACTACCCTAACATTAACTTCAAATGGCTGCTTTTGTATTTTACTTTGTATGGCTTCGTAACTTTTTTGGTCAAAACCTTGTTCTTTTTCTTTGTTGGCCATCTCAAATTCTTTACTCTTTGGAGTTTTAGCAGGTTTTTGCAATTCTTCGAACATTTCCATTATCGGATTATGAAAAGCCTGTATAACAGCTGTTCTAACTTGCTTGCCCTCACGTATTTTTTTAAGTGCCTTTTCACCTTTGTTGCGTAAATTTAGTTTTGATAATGGCCTAACAACAACTTGTACTGCCCCGCCTTCGTCTGCTGAAATTTTGCTTAAAGTATTAGTAATCAAAGATAAAGGATCCTTTTCCAAATTTTGATAGGTGCTTATTGGGAAAAGTATGTTTTCGGACTGTTTTAAATAAGCTCCGGCCGAAGCCCCCTGCGGTTCAAAAATAGTATAATCTTGTGGCACTTTATCAACAATTGCATTGGGGTAAACTCCTTGCACATATTTTTCAAAAACAGATTCTAAATATTTTGGTACAGATACGTAAAAAGAAATATCTGAACTTCCAATTTGAGAAGCTATCTCAAAGGCAACCGAAGGCTCTGGCTGAAAGGGGCTCGGCTTTTTTAAGTATAAAAAATTGGCCAACACCTGCTCCATTTGGGAAATTAAAAGCTTTTCTTCGCTACGTGGAGGTTGACTTGACGAGCCGCTGGTTGCTGAGTTTTTTGACGGATTTTTTGGCATCATCACCAAAAATAAAACTTGCTCTAATCCACCGAAGACAGAGCTCTTTTGGTTGGTTTCAGCATTCAGCGCTATCACAAAAGCCATCACTATCAGTAAAAAAATTAAAATGAGACCTGGAATTACAAAAAATGGCATGAATTATTTTGTGAAATCTTTATAGTAGCCCTCCCTGGCTAAAGTGTCGTGCAATAAATCTAAAAGATATGGCTCGTTCATTTTCCTGGCTAATTGTACGGCGAAAACAACTCCTTTTTCTCTAGCAATCTGTAACAAGTGTTCAATTTTTTCTTTCTCGCCCAAAAACTCAATTTTTTCTTTTGCTTTTTCTATTTCGCCCTTAGCCTTCTCGTCTAACTGCATCATTTCTAATTCTCTTTTCAGCTCAGCTGACACAATTTCGCTATCTCTTTGCGCCTCATTTTTTTCTGGAGTCTTTACGGCTTCTTGTTTAAATTCAACTTCTTGTCCCGGCGATACGGGCTCTTTTTCTACGCCACTTAAATTTTCCTTTTTATCTTGATCTGTCATTTTACTATTAAATCAATTAAAAATTCGTCTCTCTTACCAGAAGAAAGATTGTTTGCTGTGTTATCCTTGCCCGTCACTACTCTAATTTTTAATCCAGTAGATTCCTTAGAAACTTCGTATATTTTTGTGCAAGGAGTTGGTTGAAAGGCTGGCTTTAACAATACTCCGCATAGGTTTGGGTTTGGCAACCATGGACCAACTGCATAGCTATCGTCTGGTACAAATTCTCTACCCTTTGAATCAACAATATTTTCTATATCCCAGGCCCCTTGCTCAGTATTATTTGTGCCCATATTTTTTGCTCCAATAGTAACTTCTATAAATCTTTCTGTTGTTTTAAAATCTTTTTGCCATGAGTTAACGTAGCTACCCTCAGTAACATCAGAAGCTTTAAGAGTATCCCCCTTATTCAGCGCGGATTGAAAGGTAAAATTAATATTACCAAGCTGTTTTTCAAAAACAAGCGGCGGCGGTAAATTTTCATCCGGCTCTGGCCCGGGCTTTGGCGCTGGCTGGACCATTCTCATTACCAAAAAAACTATCACTACAGCTACTAAAACAATGATGGCCAAAACTAACAAAAGTCTTGAAACCTGCCCTGACGTTTTATTAAATTTAAACATATTTATAAAATTAAACATTTTTAATATTAAGTAACGCTAAAAGCAATAACAATATCGTGAAAGCAAACGGGAAGGCAGAAATACCTAGTAAATAAATTATTGGTTCTAAAATAACGCCGAGCGTTATTAGGTGCAAGCCCAATTGATAAGATTTTTTATATCCTAAATTTATTTTCTTTATAGCTACGACTAGCCATATCAATAAAGCAGCAACTAAAAGATAAGCAAATTTAAATAGAAGCAGCAACGCTTGACCAACAAAAATTCCTAGACAAACTACAGGATAAACAAATTTGGTAAACGGCTTTATCGTGCCGGCCAAATAAACCAATTGAGGTTTATTAATTTTGAAATCAGAAATATTTTTTAACGGTTGAATTTCAATTTTATTATCACTGATATATACAACACTGTCAGAGGTTAAAAGCGCAACCGTACGATAAGCATAAAGCTTTTCTAAACTAAAAGGATTTTTTGTATCTATAACTAAAAGATTATCAATGTCGGCCAGTTGACTCGTTGGTTGGCCATTAATTTCAAGATTATCTGGGGCGTTATTTTTCCACTCGGTTGGAATTTTTATATAATAAGGCTCTTGAACATTTGTGGAAACTTTACCATTTTTAATAGTAATTTCTAGCTCTTGTGGATAATAATCCAATGCCTTTGTCAACGCGCTATTTATAAATAACTTAACGGCCGGAACAGTTTGAATGGAAATTAATACAGTAGCCACAACCGATACCAACAATAAAAGTAGAAAATAATATTTTAACGAATAAGAGAATGGTTTTTCTCTAATTTCTTTATAATATTGCGGATTGTAAACGCTTTTTATGATATTTTTGAAAAATTGCATATTTATTGTATTAATTTTTTAATTATATCACGATAATTATTCATAACGCAAAGCGTCAACTGGTTTTAGCTTGGCTGCCCGACGAGCCGGAAAATAACCAGAAATGCAGCCAACTAAGAAGGAGAAAGTAATCGAAAATAAAATTAGCTGCGGACTGACATCGGCTTTTAAATAAAATAAGGGGTGAATTTGAAAATATATTTCAATAGTTTTGGCAAAAATCATTCCCAATAAAGTCCCTCCAATACCTCCAAGCATGCCAAAAATTCCCGACTCAATTAGAAATATTGTAACAATTGTGCGATTTTTAGCTCCAATTGCCTTCATAATGCCAATTTCCTTTGTCCTTTCAGAAACCGAGGTATACATTGTATTCATGATACCAATACCACCAACAATTATAGCAATAGAGGCAAAGCCAATAATAATTGCCTGGATTAATCCCATTACATTGCCAACAATGCTTGTCATTTTGTCCGATGTTAGAATTGTGTAAGAAGATTCTGTTTCTTTTTGGCCAATTTGGCGTTTTCTATTGTCATTAAGATTGCTTTTCATTTTTTCAGCAACCGCATTAACAGATTTACCGGCCTCTACTTTTACCATGGCTTGCTTGGCGCCGTTGCGCTCACCAGTAAGAGATTTAAAAATACTCATGTCAACACCAATCATTGAATCGTCTTGTTTTGATCCTACCGAATTTAAGATCCCAACTAACAAAAACTTTCTGCCATCTATATTTAACTCTGAGCCAATTTTTATATTAGGAAATGTTTCTGAGGCAATAATACTCCCCACGATAACTTCATTTTTACCGGGAGCAGGCCACCTACCCTGGGCCAAAGACCAACCCGTATCATTTTTTAAAATATCCAAACTCTCTCTCCAATCAGTTCCATATAATAAAACTGACTTTTTAAGATCGCCATACCTTGCTGACACAGACGTATAGTCAACAGAAGCCACCTTTTCAACTCCATCTGTTTTTTTCATTATTTTAAGATCTTCTTCAGAAAGTTTATTCCCGCCCATAAGAGAAGTCATCATCTCTCCGCCGGGCATTACGAATATTAAATCTTTGCCTATCATATTTAATTGGTGCAAAACAGCATTCTTCAACCCTTGTGACAATGACAGCAAAGCTACAATTAAAAATACGCCGATAATAATACCAATTGTTGTAAGCCAAGACCTCACTCTGCGCGTGGCAATAGTCTTAAAAGCAATCTTAAAATATTCTTTTAAATTATTAAAATCAATTTTCAGCATTTTTATTATTTTCTTGGGCCCATAAAATATCGGATTCTTTGAAGTGATTGGCAACGATTTGGCCGTCTTGGATATGAATTATATTTTGACTGTAATGGGCAATGTTTGGATCATGCGTCACCACCACAATTGTTTTACCTTGCTCTTTATGCAATTTTGTTAAAATTTCCATTACAGTTTTGCCAGTAGTAGAATCTAAATTTCCAGTAGGCTCATCAGCAATTAAAATTTCTGGATCGTTTACTAAAGACCTGGCGATAGCAATTCTTTGTTGCTCTCCCCCAGACATCTCCGATGGCTTGTGATTTATTCTTTTGCCCAAATTGACCGACTCTAACAGTTGCTTGGCTTTTGCTATTCTTGCCTCCTCACCTATTCCTTGAAAAATCATCGGCAACATAACGTTTTCTAGCGCAGTTAGGTTTTGCAATAAATTAAATTGCTGAAAAATAAAACCAATTCTTTTACCGCGTATTTGAGCCAATCTATCTTCGGAAAAATTCGATGTATCTTGACCGTCAACATAAATTTTACCTTGACTCGGCGTATCTAAAAGTCCGAGCATATACATCAAAGTTGATTTGCCAGAACCAGAGGGTCCCATAATAGTAGAAAAAGACCTTGGCATAATTTCTAGATTAATGCCTTTTAAAACAGAGAGGTCGAGCTGCCCAAATTTATAGATCTTCCAGGCGTTTTCCAATTTTATTATTGCTTGCGCCATTTTATTGTTTACCAGTGACAATCACATCACCCGACTGCAGCCCAGAAATAACTTCATAATAATCATTGCCTTCAAGACCAGTGACAATTTCTCGATTTTCTATTTTTTTATCTTTAATTATTTGCACAAATTCTTTGCCGTCAATATTTTCAACTCCGTTTTTGGGTACTCTTAAAACATTTTCTTTTTTATTAGCTTCAACAACAATATCGGCTGTCATGCCAGACTTCACGCCTTCGGGTTGATTCGGAAATTCTATTGTCACTTTATAATAAATGACGTTATCAACAATTGTTTCTGCCGGATCAATTGACAAAACCTTCCCCTTAAAAGTTTGTTTTGGAAATGCTACCAAATCTATTTTTACGTCTTGGCCAACTTTTACGTTAACAATGTCTTGTTCGTAAATATCAACTTTAATTTGAAAAGGCTCGGTAGATAATAAATTTATTACTGGCTGGGATAGAGAAATTGTTTGGCCTCTTTTAATATTAACCTGCGTGATTATTCCATCAATTGGAGAACGCAAATAATTATCTGATAACTGGCTTTGCAAAGCGTCTACATTTGCTTGGGCTTGTTCAACTTGCGAACCCATAACATCTTCTGTGCTGCCAGAATTAGACGTTAAGTCCTCTGCCCTTTGTAAGGCTATCTTATAAGAATTAATAGTTGACTGCGCTGTTGTGATGCTCGTCTTGGCTGTATTAATATATGTTTTTTGCGTGTCTATGGCCGCTTTGTCTGTTGAAGAAACAGAATAGTAATAACTACCCATATCGCATTGATCTCTCACAATCGTTAAATCATTTAAGACATTATCCAAGTTAATTAAGCTTTTAGAAATTGCTGCATCGATGCCAGAATTTGTTTTAGTATTATCTAAATATTCTTTCATATCTTGTGCGTTTTGGTTTATGTCATCTTTAGCTCCAGCGACTTTAATACCTGATTGATCTAACATTAAAAAATAATCTCTTTGCACGGAAACTACTGCGCTATAAGCATTGTAAGTTTTAGTATAAGCATCGTTAAGTGTGTTTATCGCGCTATTGTAGGCCGATTGCAAATTATCCTTAGCAGCCGCCACGCCACCAGTATATTGGTTGGTTGTATAGTTTAATGCAGCCCTGGCCGATTGCAGTTGAGCTGCGATTTGACTCGAATCTAGCTCCGCCAACACGTCTCCCTTCTTAACAGTGTCTCCGATTGCAACATTAACTCTAGAGATTCTGCCAACCACCTTAAAACCCAGCCCTAAATCTTGAGTGGCTTTTACGCTTCCGGTTTCCGATATTTCCTGAACGACATCTCCCAAAACAACATTTTCAGTAATATAACCCTCTATTGGGTTTTTCAAAAGAGCCCTAGCAACAAACCAGGCAATAATAATTATAACGACGAGAGCGATAATTACCCAAGACTTTTTTATTTTCATAAAAAATAAATTAATTTACAAAACTTCTTGCGCCACCGAGCCATTTGCCAAACTGGCAGTCAGGGCTGTGTGGCGGCGGAGTTGGTTGCCTTAAACAGACCACTGCGTCCTTAAACATTTCATAGATATCCGAAGGATTTGTATCTATTTGAACTATCTCTTTACGAAATGGCAAACGATCAACAAATCCCCTACTTTTATCTACAATATAAAATGCTAAATAACCTTTTCTTGGCGTTTGATATCCGTTTTTTTCCATTAAAAAAGTGTATGTGTCTAGTTGTATTTGAAATCTGTCATAGACGTTCGCTGCTGTGCTTCCAGTTGATTTATAGTCTAACGGCGCAATTTTCTTATCATCAAACTCTAAAACATCATCAACTGCGCCAAAAAGCGTGGCCTCTAACTGTTCGTCAAAATAGCGTATACCAGAAAAATTGCTCCTCCATTGGTTCAACAATTTTTGGTTGCCAAATAAATGAACTTTTGGTCCAATTTCTTTTATAAGCGGGTGAACTAAATTTTTTGCGCGGTAAGTATCGAATTCTTCTTTTAATAAAGCATCTACTGCCGAGTTTAGCGCGTAAGGATATGGCGGCGGTCTTTTTATGCCTAAATTTTTATCAAGCCAAAAACAGTGAGGACACTCTAAAAATAAATTCAAAGAATTAGGTGAAAGTTGTATAGCTTTTCCCACCATGTTGTTTAATCTTATCAAACTATTTACTCTATTACAACCAATCTCCAGCAACCAAACTGATCTTTAATAAACCACCATTTGGTGTAGCCGTATTTTCTAATTAAGCTTTCTATCCCCTCTTTTTGTGGCGGGTCAAACTCCATATAAATTCTACCGTATGGTTTTAAATATTTTTTGGCGTTTTTTAAAAATTTATTTATATATTTCATTCCGTCCTCGCCAGCGAATAAAGCGTCTTTGGGCTCATATTTTAAAACCGACTTTTGCACTTTGTTTTTATTTTTAATTGGTATATACGGCGGGTTAGCTAAAATATAGTCATATTTACTTTTTACTTTAGAAAAAATATCTGACTGAATTATTTTAGATTTTGGCTTTTTAATAAAATTATTTTTTAAGTTTATTTTTATCTGGCTTATTGCATTTTTATTTTTGTCAGCAAAGTCGCACAATACATTTGGCAGGTGCGCCATTATGGCAATACCTACGCACCCTGACCCAGAAAAAATATCTAACACTCGCAAAGTATCGTTAGAATTATCCACCCTATCTTTAATATCTCTAGCGGCATATGCTGCCCAATGTTCTGTTTCTTTTCTGGGTATCAATGGTTTTTTTGACAAATCAATTTTGCAACCTAAAAAATTTATAAAACCAATAACATAATCCACGGGCTCCCCTTTTTTGAGCCTTTTTACATCGGCATTAAATTTTTTAACACCGTGCTTTATTTTGGCAGGATGGCCTCCATATTTTTCCTTTAAAAGCCATTCTGTTTCTTTTTGAATATCTTTATTTTTCATAAACTAAATTTACCAAATTTAAAGAACAAAAAAAAGGGACCGAAGTCCCCGCTAACACGTGACCGTGCTAGCTTTTCGTCTTGGGCGCCAAAATCATCTTGAGCAAAGCCATACGAACGAAAAGGCCGTTCTGGGCCTGACGGAAGTAGGCGGCCCGCTTGTCCTTGTCCACCGCGGGATCGATCTCGCCGACTCTCGGCAAGGGATGCATGATGATAGCCTTGGGCTTCATCACAGTCAGCGTGTCGCAATCGATCTTAAAGTAGCCCTGGCTCGGGTCGTTCTGGTCGTAGCTGCTACCTCGCTCCGTCTGGATGCGCGTCTGGTAGATCACGTCCACCAGGGGCGCTGCCTCGCGCACATCGTTGAGATTGGCGAAGGCGACACCGTGGCGCTCCAGGTAGTCCCTGATATCGCCTTGCATTTGCAAGCAGGGAGGCGCGACGAAATAAATCCGCACGCCTTCAAACTTGCCAAGCAAATACGACAGAGAGCGAACCGTGCGGCCGTTGAGCAAATCGCCAACCATGGCAATTGAAATTCCGTTGACGCGACCAAGCTCCTTCTTAATGGTGTAAAGGTCAAGCAACGCTTGGGTGGGATGCTGGCCTTTGCCATCGCCGGCATTAATGATCGGTACGCCTCCAGCAACCTTGGTTGCCCTGGCCGCGACACCTTCCAGATGGTGCCTTATCACCATGACGTCAGGCTTGTAGCCGCCACAAACGGTGAACATGTCGTCGCCCTCTTCGCCTTTGGCCATCGACGAAATTCGAGTAGCATCTTCCCTCTCGACGACCATGCCGCCCTGGCGCTTCATGGCCATCTCAAAAGAGATGCTTGTCCTGGTGCTCGGCTCTGTGAAGATCAAGAGCATCAGCTTGCCCCGCAGTTCCTCGTTGCCACCGGCCGCGATGACTGCCTCCATTTGTTTGGCCATTGGGAAGAGCTCACTCTCCAACCATGGCCGAGTAAACTGCTGCGCCTCAATGACATGAGGCAATCCATAGAAAGATTTTTCCACCGTGTTCATAACTTCCTCCAAATCCTTTTTTCCTTTTCCTGATGGTCAGATGTGCCCAAATTGGAAAAGAGCATTCAGACACATTTTTTCTAATGCTACTCTTTTCAGAAACCTTGTCAAGATTTATATCCACATCCAGCATAATAAAAAATCGCCCACGTTTTACTATGGGCGATTTTTTAAAATTTATTGTTTTATGTTTTTCTTTTTAGAATAGAACTTATCGTATACCCACAAACCCAACAATAAAAGCACAACAATTAAAACAACTATTATGATGTATGGGTTTTTAATAAATTTATTTATCGCTTCCATTAGCGAGGCAGAACCAACCCCCGCTGGCAAACCAGTTTGAGCAGTCAATCCAGCTGGCTGAGCTTCTACTGGCAGTTCAACTAGCTCTGGCAAAACTTCTTCTGTAGTAGTAGGGGTTTTTGTAAGAGATGTTATATTATATTTTCCCACATTAGAATTGTTTGAAAGTATTGTACCAGCTCCTATAATTTTTACTCCAGAAAAACTAACTGTAGCTTGGCCCTCTGAGCTTCCCTTAAGAGATAATGCCAAGAGCGTTTTGTTAGTGTTGGTGCATTTTGGAATTCCTAAAATAAAACTTGGATTTGAGCAAGTTGGCGTAACTGCTGCCATTACTCCTTGAGCAACCGTAATGTTGTTGCAAGATAAATTATTGAAAACCAATGTCCCTCTAACAACGCAAACACTATCGCTATCAGTTGCAACGCCAACACTTAAGCCAAGCGTGCTGCCAACTGTTTTATAACCAGAAGCTGGGGAAACGTAAACTGACGGGCTGGCGGCCAAAACTGTACCAGCTAAAACCAAAAACAATCCTGAAACTATTACTAAAAAAATTCTTTTATTCATATTGATTTGTTTTTATTTATTTTATAATATTTAACTCCAATTTGCCATTAGTATAGCAAAGTCAAGCTCGTCGACTGTTCCATCTTTATTCAGATCAGCTGACAAATTACTTGCTGTCTGGCCCCATTGAGACATCATCACAGAAAAATCCATTTCGTTAACAACGCCGTCGGCATTAATATCTCCGGGTTTACCTCCGCTACCATTCCCTTGGCTTTTCGGAACTTCTGGAATCGCTGAAAAAGTTACTGAAATTGTATGACCAGTTGTCACATTGCTAAATGTGTGGGTCGTTACAGCGCCCACAGAAGATCCATCAACAAGCACCTCGGCCACTTGGTAGCCAGAATTTGGTGTTATGGTTAAAGCTAAGCTGCCACCATAAGGAATAGATGACAAACCATTTGGACTAATGACGCCGTTACTTCCGGCTGAGGCTACAATATTATAATAAATTGCACCACCGCCTCCGCCACCACCGCATGACTGTGTGTTACAAGATTGGGAAGTTTCTCCAACACAATCTAATCCCCCATTGGCTGGCGCTGGATTTGTGCAGGTTCTTGTTTGTGTTCCTCCTCCGCATGTTGCCGAGCACGTACTCCATTCTGTCCAGCCGCCATTTATGGGTTTGTTGTAAACCTTATGATCATATGGGCTTTCAGTGTTGAAATAATTACCGGCCAAATCAATTATGGTTTCAGGCCTTGGCAGCACATCTAGTCGAGGATCATCTCCTGATTGTATTGGATTGGTTAGGGTTATAATAACTTTTTTATCAGCGTAGCTAACATCATTATTCCCATAGTCAACATCTCCATTGTATACCCTGAAATCGCTTATCCTTGGACGATGGCCCTCTAAATTATTCTGCAAATCCTCAGAAAATAATACCTCAACAGCAGTTGGCGTTGTGGTATAAATCTTTCCGTCAATTGTCGGCGCTGTTGTATCTACAACCACGGTAATTGTATCTAAAGATGTATTACCAGCATCATCTGTAATTTTTACAGTAATTGTATGACTTCCATCTGGTTGAACTGGCAGAGATGTGCCAATTCCTCCGCCACTGGGTATTTGTCCCGTTGCCACTGGTTCGCCCGATGCATCGGTGTCATCAACATAAATAGCGTAATCTAACGTGGTGTCTATGTTATCGCTGGCATTAAAATTTAAATTACTCACTCTATTATCATTGGTATGGGTTCCATCGGCTGGAAACGTTATGTCAACGGTCGGCGCTGTTTTATCTATCCATAATTCAACTCGGCCAGTAGTTTGGTTTCCAGCATTATCAGTTAGAGTATATGCCAAATAATGCACTCCATTTGTTATATTGGTTATATCAACAAGGGCATAATACCAGGGGTATGGGTGTTGCGGCCACACTGTTACAGCAAAATCTTGAGGATCTCCATTGTCTATTGAGAATTTTGCAGAATTCATGCCAGCAGTGTCGGAATTAACATTGGTCAAAATAAAATTAAAATTTGTGTTAAACCAGTAATTGTTGTTTTGCATTCCTCCAACCACAGGACCTGTTGTGTCAATTCCACCAATCGGGTCGGACATTAAATAGAATTCGTTACCCTGCTCGTCAGTTGCTTTGTAGCAAACCTTCTTGCCATTATCTCCCTCTGAGGTATATGTGATGCTCTGATATGCAATAAAGTTCATATCAGAACCACAATAATCCCCTGTTGTTTCCGACATATAAAAGGAACCGGGATAATTTGAAGCAGCAGTAATTGTTTTTGATTGAGCTGGACTTGTGCCCGGGTTTCCAATAACAATAGCAGTAATAGTTCGGTCTATATTTAGCGGATTTGCAGAAACTAAAACCGACTTATTGCCGACTGAATCTTCGGCATAAGCGCAGACAAATTGACCGTTTAAGTTGGAGTCTGAATACCAAAAATTTACAGTGTAAGTTGGCCAATCAGAGGCGCTCACAGATGTATTACAATCTGAAGTCGAAGCAACAAGACCATATTTTCTAACAGTGGCATCTCCATAATTTATTGCCACATTCTCTGCATAAACCGGACCCGACTGCACATTGTCATCATAACTTATAACCGGAGCAGTTTGATCTATTTTAATCTGTATAGTTTGCGTATTGCTTACGTTGCCAATATTGTCTACAGAATAAAACATAAAATAACCAGCGCCATCGGTGAAAGTGTGGTCATAGGGCGTGGCTGAAGATTCTTCTGACCAATTAGTGCAATTTGGGGTAGCCGAATTACAATAATAATTTTTGTTGCATCCACTGCCGGCCGTGCCGTCGTTACAGTTTAAAACTATCTTATAATTTCTAGCGGTCCAAATATCCACATCAACGACCTCATTGGCTCCGTCCATAAAATTAGCTGTGTACCCCACCGTTGGTTTTTTATTGTCCAGTTTTATGGTTTTGCTAGCAATTGCATCTTTATTGCCCGCTCTGTCCTCGCTATAATATCTGAAATAATTTGTACCCTGCTCCAAAGTGGCCATCGGAACACTCGCCGAACCCGTAGTTGGTGTTGTAGGACTACATGAATCAGACTGGTCTATGCAATAGTAAGAACTAGCGCAACCAGAACCAGGACCGTCGTTACAATCTATTGTTACAAGAATGTTGGCGTTAGTCCAATCACCAAAGCTATATGGCAAGGCGCCATCAGTGGTTGCCGTCACGGTGGTAACAGGATCAATAGTATCAATGCTTTGAATAACATTAGTTTCGGCATATGAGGCGTTACCTGTCTGGTCAATTGCTTGATAACAGATCTTTTTGCCATTATCACTCTCTGAGACAAATGTTGTATCCGCATATGGCACAAAAGTTAAATCGCCGCCACAAAATTCACTAGTTATAATACTCATAGTCAAAGTTACCTGAGAAACCGCATCAAACGCAGAGGCTGTAATGGTTTTGCTTTGAGCCGGAGAATTGGCCGGGAACGGCTGATTAATAGTTATTGTTGGAAACCCTGTATCTAAATTTATTACGCTACTATGCGCAGTCTCATTATTACCGGCATTATCAATGCTGTAATACCTAATATAGTTTGTTCCTTGCTGCAAATCGGCTGTAGCAACACCCACAGAACCCGTAACTAGTGCCGTAGGACTGCATGAATCAGACTGGTCTATGCAATAATATGTGCTGGCGCAACCAGAACCAGAGCCATCATTACAAGTTAAGACTACGTTGAGGTTGTCTCTAGTCCAATCACCAAAATTATACGGTAAAGAGCCAGTAGTCATTGCCGTGGCCGTAGTAGTAGGCGCAGTTGTATCAGAAGGCGTATTGCAACTAACTCCCAGCCAGCCAGTGTTGCAAGAGCAAGTGTTGGGAGCAGAACAAAATCCATGCCCGCTACAATTGCTCAAAGAAGAACAATCGAACGAACCCGTAAGAGCTACATCGTCCAATCTAAATTCGTCATTGTTTGCATCCATTACTGCCCTAAACCTAAATCTAAACCCACTATTATTTGATGCTCCGCTCGGCAATGTCAAAGAAGACTGAACCCAACTTGTATTTTTTGCTAAGCTTGTCTGGTCTGCTGCTTGATTCCAAGTTGTTCCGTTTGTGGACCATTCAACATAAACATGGTCGTTGCTCTCTAAAGCTTCTTGAACCTCGTACCAGTAAGAAATTGTTATATTATTATAACCAGCGGTAGATATATCTTTTTCTATAAGATTGCTAGTAGTAGTAACTCCAGAAATTTCAGCTCTTTTGCTACCAGCATGAGGGTTTCCATTGCCCACCGACCAATTTGTGCCATAGGCGTCCCAGCTAGTAAATGTGCCGCTTTCAAAACCATCGCTAAATATAGTCGCTACTGGGACACCGGCCTGTGCTGAATTAAAAATAAAAAAACCGCTTACAACAAAAATAGCGATTGTTAATAATGCAAAACGCTTATGAAATGTTTTGCTCATAAAATTTTATTTAATTTTAATAATTTTACCCCGTCTTGCATGTTAAGAGAACACAAAACAAGACTTTTATATTCTATCTTTTTACACTACTACAACTAAAAAGCGTGTCAAGCACGCTTTTATTATTTTACTCCAATAATTTCAACTTCTGTGTATGGCTGCCTATGACCAATTTTTCTGGAAAATCTTTTTTTTGCCTTATATTTGAAAACAATTACTTTTTCTTCTTTTCCCTGTGATAAAACTTTTGCCTCTACTTCGGCTTTAATCTTAGGGGTTCCTATCTCTACTTTTTTGTTTTTTTCAACAAGTAAAACATCAGTGAATGTAAAATTTTCACCTTCTTTTTTATCCAGTTTTTCTACTTTGATTTTATCCCCGGGCTTAACAATGTATTGTTTCCCTCCGGTCTTTATAATAGCGATCATAATATATGTGTTTATATATGAATACAGTTTAACAAAAATTTGCCTATTCGTCAATGGTCGGACCTTCTATCTTCTGGATTTCTATTTTCAAATCCCCATCTGTGAGCTTAACCACGTCCTTGTCTATTTTCCCAAGTTCTTTGTAGGCAATATTATAAGAATTAACTGTTGTACTTAAATTATTACCAATTTTTCTCATATAATCCTCATAAGCAGTGATATGTTTTTGAAGCATAACTACGTTTTTCAAAATATCTTTTGTCCGTTCTTGTATGACATAAGCTCTCATTCCCTGCCAAATTGATTGCAGCGTCACATAAAAAGTTGTTGGTGAAACTATATGGACTTTTTTATCCCTTGCGGCATATTCCAACAGGCTTCTAGTGTTAACTTTCACTGCCCCGACTTTGTTTACTAAGAGATCGTAATAAATTCCTTCGGCCGGAATAAACATTAGCGCGTAATCTGTTGTATTTTCATTGGGCCTAATATACTTTGAGGTTTCATCTATTCTTTTTTTCAAATCATTCTTAAATTCGTTTTCTAATGCTTCTTTTTTTGTTGGATCATTTTCTTCAATAATTCTGTTGTAATTTTCTAGAGAAAACTTAGAGTCAATAGGAATAATTTTTTCTCCTAAAAATATCACTGCGTCAACCTTGTCTCCGTTTTTAAATTGATACTGGAGCTGATATTGATTTGGCTGAAAAACTTCTTTTAATATTGAATCTAAAAAATATTCACCTAGTGTTCCTCTGTGTTTTGGATTTGTAAGCGTTTCCTGCAATCTTTTTAACTGGTCTGCAAACCCCACAACCTGTTTATTAGTTTCATCCAACTTGGTCAGTTTTTCTGTAACGTTTCTTATAATATCAGCTGAATATTTAAACTGCTCTTGCGCGTTTTTGTTGGATTCAGATAGTTTTACGTCTACGGCATGCGCTATTTGGCTGACTTGCTGTTGCAACAACAAAAGCGATTCGTTTTTCTCTTGCGGACGATTTTTTTGCAACAGCAAAAAAATCGCCACGAGAATACTGACTGTGATTATAACTAAAAGTATAAGTACAAGATCCATGTGTTTAGTTTATTGTCTTGTTGTCAGTTAGTCAATTATAAATTAGATTGGGGACGTAGTTGCGGTTTAAAATATTTAAAATAAGCTAGTTTTGTGAGCTCGCTTAGAATACCGTATCCGAGCAATAATCCAAAAACGATTAGCAGCGGAATCATTGGCGGACTAACGAAATGAAACAATTGGCGCCCTATCGGAGAGAATGGCAAAAATATAGATACAAAAACGCCGATCACAGATAATAAAATTAATGAAAATGCTGGCCTAGAAGACTTCCAAATTGGATGACTCGTTCTTACAATAAACACTAAAATAAATTCCGCAAGCATACTTTCTATAAACCATAAAGTTTGTATTACGGCTGGGCTTTGGCGGAAAAAAATACTGAAAAATATAAAATCAAAGACCGTGCTTATTAGCGCTAACACCATAATTAAGGGTAAAACATAACTTAATTGATACATTTTTGGTTTTTTTAATTCGTCAGGCTCAACATTGTCGTTTGCTATGGAAATCAAAGGAAAATCAGATAATAGGTTGCCCAATAATATCTGCACTGGCAACATGGGCAAAAAATTTATAAACAAGGATATCACTGCCACCGAGTAAAAATTACCGAAATTACTCGCTAAAGTATTCTTGATATATTTATTAATGTTAGAATAAATCTTTCGGCCTATTTCAATTCCCTCTATAATAACTTTTAGATCTTTTTTCAATAAAACAATATCCGAAACTTCTCTAGAAACATCTGAGGCAGATTGCACAACAATTGCCACGTTAGAAATTTTTAAGGCCGGGGCATCATTGATGCCCTCTCCCAAAAACCCGACTTCATATCTCTTTTCTAAAGATTTAACAATTTTATATTTTAATTGTGGAGAAATTCTAGCAAAAACCTGCATATGATCACAGGCGTCATCAAATTCATCGGGTGTCATTTTTTCCAGTTCATCGGCCGAAACAACATCGTTTGAATTGCTTATCAATTTTATTTTTTTTGCAACATAACCTGCTACTTCTTTAGAATCGCCGGTAATAACTTTAATCCTAACGCCCAAAGATTTAGCCATTTTTACCGCCTCTTGTGTGCTGGGTTTTAGCGGGTCTTCAAAAACAAAATAACCTAAAAAATTTAATCCTTTTTCGTCTTCAACTGTTATTCTGTCTTTTTGCCCGCCTTGCCGCGAGGCAGAGATTTTTTTAAAGGCAATACCCAAAACTCTTCTGCCCTCTTGGCCCTCTTTTTGGGCATCTTCTTTTATTTCTTTTCTAGAAGAGCTATCGCTAATTTTGGAGCATAAATCTAGAATAATTTCTGGCGCACCCTTGGTGATCAAAAATCTTTCTCCCTTTTTATTTTCAATTATATAAGACGAACGCATTCTATAAGAGTCGAACGGTAATTCAAAAATTATTTTGTATTTTTTATATTCATGCCAAAAATCTTCTGGTGATTTTTCAAATAATGCTAGGTCGAAAGGATTTAAAATGGACTGCTTGTGATCGTTTAAATCAGAGCTCAAAAGCCCATAAAGCAAACATTTCCTCTTATCAGAAGCAACTATTTTTTGCAGAGCTAGTTTATTTTCTGTCAAAGTGCCTGTTTTATCTGTGCACAAGACTTCAATGTTACCCATATCCTCAATAGCTGAAAGCCTGCGCACGACAACATTGCGCTTAGCCATTTGCATACTGCCTTTTGACAAAGAGAATGTTACCACTGCTGGCAAGGCTTCTGGCAGAATACTTACAATTAAGGCTACAGAAAAAAGTAAAAGCTCAAGAAAATTTCCTAGTCCCTTAACCAACAAATTAGCTGCAAATAAAAGAACTATGGTAGTAACTACTATTTTTAAAATTAGTTTACAAAAATAGATAATACTTTTTTCATAAGCCCCCTGCCTTTTACCCGAAGCGACTATTTCCGCAATTTCGCCAAAGGCAGTGTGCCCGCCAGTTGCCACAACAATAGCCTGGGCTTTACCAGAAATAATCAATGAACCGGTAAAAAGCATATTTTTTACCTGAAAAATTTGACTAACCTCTTGAGGTAAAGCTTCGGCAATTTTTGACACTGGCACGGATTCACCGGTCAAGGAAGATTCGTCTACTAGAAAGTTTTCTACTTTTAAAATTCTTAAATCGGCTGGCACCCTATCACCCGCTTCCAATAAAACAATGTCTCCTGGCACGAGTTCTTTTTTATCAATAATTTCTTCGCAGCCCTGCCTTAAAACTTTGACGTTCTGCGACATAAATCTACGTAAAATATAAATCGCTCTTTCCGCTCTATATTCTTGAAAAAATCCAATAACAATATTAATTCCAACAGCTATTGTTATGACATAAAAATCCATTTTTTCCCCAACAAAAAAAGATATTAACGCAGCTAAAAATAACAAATAATTAAACGGCGATTTCAGCTGCCTAACGAAGACCTCCCAAGCGTTAATGCTTTTTGCTTTGATTTCGTTAAGGCCAAACTCTTTTTGACGCAAAACAACCTCTTTTTTAGAAAGCCCAGATTCAGAGGTTTTAAGATTTAAAATAATCTCCCTGGAATCTTTATTGGTATATTGGGAAAAACTCATCTAAAATGTGGTAAAAATATTTCTGTTATTAAAAATGAAATATATAAAAATAATAAAAGAAGACCTTCCTTTTTAGTAATTTTTTTGTCTGTTCGTATAGCGAAAAAATAATAAATCACGGCGATCAATAGAAAAAATCTGGCTATTAAAAAGGGTGAGAAGTCTATTATTGTGAATGGAGAAATTATGGCCACCAAACCCAAAACCAATGTGGCGCAAACTATTACAGAACCCATTAAATCTCCTAAAATCATCCATCCCTCATTTTTTCTTGCTGATATTATAGAAAAATAAGTTTCAGGAAAACAATTTCCTAATCCAACTATTAAGACGCCCACTAGGGCGAGAGAAGCGCCTAGGCTCTTGGCAAAAAATTGAGCAGTATTTATAACTATGAAGGAAGATGCCAATAATAGGCCTAGTAGCAAAAGGAGCTTTCCAACATTTTTTAATAGCCAAAAAACATTCGTTTCGTTCTTACTCTTTTCCTTGTTATTATAAATTTTCTGAAAATTTCCTTGCCTCGAGAACATCCATATAGAATATACAAGAAACGTAAGAATTAATATCACGCCGTCTATTCTGTTTAAATTACCGTCTAAAACCAAAACAAGGGGCAGGATAGCAATAACGCCTGTAAAAAAAGCGCTAGTTTGCACCATTGAGCTTTTCGTTGAAATGCTTTTTTTGCTAAACAAAACGGCTACCGCCATAACCAAAGTTAAATCAACAAGGTTTCCGCCGACAACATCTCCAAAAGCTAATTGTGGAAATCCGCGTAGAGCCGCATTAATATCAACAAAAAGATTTGGCAGAGATGTGGCAAAAGCCATAATAAAAAATCCAACAACAAATTCGCGCAAATTTAAGTATTTAGCCACCTGAATTAAAGTCTTAACTAAACTTTTGCTTAATATAGCCAACAGAAAGCAAGAAATAATAAATGATAATATCTCAAAAAACATGGATATAAAGAATTATTTAACAAAATATATTATTTCATAGGCCACTCCAAAAACAAAAACTAGGGCTAGTAAGTTAACGATCGCTTTTTTTATTTGCCCCGCCTGCTGATAGGCTGGAATTTTTTTGTACATTAATAAAATTAAAATTCCATCAATACCCAGCAAAACTCCTCCAACCAGAGATAAAATTGGAATAAAAGATTTTAAGCCTAGTAAAAAAAGTATCATTGGCGTAAAACAAGTCATAACAAAGGCCTGCCAGTGCTTAATTCCTAAATCGAAAACTAAGGTCTTTTTAAAAATAATTCCCTGGGCAATAAATGCCGTGAAAGTGGCCATAGTGCCGACTAAAAGAGCTAAAGAAACCAACTGGTTAGAGACAAAATTTTTAAGACTAGTGAGCGCCACAGAACCTGTATTAACGCCGGTGATTCCCAAAATCAAGATGGTAAATAATAAATAAAAAATCGATACTAGGATTGTAGAAAAAACAATATTTTTTTTTAAATTCCCCTTTTTCCCCCTTAACATTTCTTCCACTTCTGGTATGAGGCTGACTCCCCACAAAGCAAATAACAATGGACCATATGGTAAAAAGAAATACGAGAGTTGCCCGGCTGCAAAAATATTTGATAATTTTATTTGGCTAAAACCATCTATAAAAATGAACAATACTGAAAAAAATAATAAAACCAAAACCAGAAATTCAACTCTAGCTACAATTTTAATATCAAAATAAATAATTAAGCTTACGGCTATAAAATAAATAAAAATATAAAGTAACTCGCTGCCACCAAACATTGGCTGCAAAACTGCTGTCAAAAATTGTCCGGCTACAATTAAATAAGCTAAAAGTACGCCCAGCGTCCCGACAATTATAGAAATCATTGTAAAAACTTCTGGCCATTTACCTAAATAATAACCAACAAATCCAGGAAATCTTTTGAAATCTGGCGTCCTAAGACTGAGGTCGCAAAAAATAAGATTAATAAAAACAATAAGAGCAGTGATAACCAAAAAATAAAAAAGCATCGGCCAAATGCCGACCCTAGAAGCGATATATGGTAAAGACAAAAAACCGACTCCAATCATCCCGCTAGAAAAAACTGCTATAGGATAAATATAATTTCTAAATAGATTGTCTTTGGGCATACTAATCTTTATGGTTCAACAACGGGCTTTTCCATTGATACCCGTGCGCCGTCTTTAATTTTTGAAGAAATATCTTTTTTTACAATTAACAGTAGCAAGGTTGCAAGGAATGTGAGGGCGCTTACAAAAATAAAAATTGCATCAAACCCAAATTGAGCTGCCATCAACCCCCCTAGCCCTCCAGCGATGCCAGCGCCAGCGCCGATGGATGTCGTTTCCATGCTCCATTCAAAAGCTTCTTTTTCTTTGTCTATATGGCGCGTAAAAATTGCCAACCACGAAGGAAGGGTCATGGCCATACCAATAGCGTGGAGAATTTGAAAAATATAAATATGATATGGCTCAGTAGAAAATAAATATCCTAACGGCACAAACCCAACAATAAAAAGCCCTGCGACCATAAACCAATAATCATCTTTTTCTCCTTTTGTTTTATCTAAAAAACGGCCTATGGGTATTTCCATAAATGATTTCGGAATCCAATAGAATAAGGCGGCTGCACCAGCAACTTCAGCGGCGCGCATTGGATCAGAAATAGTTATCTTTTCTAAAACAAACAAGGCAAATATGGGAGACAGAAGCCCCCAACCAAGGTTTAAGAAAAAATCGCTTGCAATTAATATTTTTACGATTCTGTTTATTATATTTGGCATAAATTATCTTATTTTAACATTAAAACCAAAAAACAACCACATTAGACAATAGTTAAAATTTATGATAAAATATAAAAATTGAAGGCCCCATCGTCTAGCCTGGTTCAGGACGCATGGTTCTCATCCATGTAACATGGGTTCAAATCCCGTTGGGGCCACAAATATGCTATAGCAAACAAAAATCCGCCAAAAATATTAGTGCGGATTTTTATTTACTTTTATTTTATTGGGCTATATCGTAATCCGGAGGAATTTTCCAATAATTAATTATATACTGCGCCAATTCTTTAAAAACCGGCACAGCAGATAATGATGATTTTGAAACCTTAGGGTCGTCTAATTTTACTAGAATCAAAAATTGCGGATTAAGAGCTGGGCCGTAGCCAATAAAACTCTGGATTGTCTTATCTGGATCATATCCCTTGCCGCCAGATAATGGTACTTGCGCGGTCCCTGTTTTACCAGCTAAGTAATAACCAGGAATTTTAGCAACACTATTAAAACCATTATCGACTACAGATATTAGCATGGTGGTAATCTGGGAGGCTGTTTGTTGAGAAATTATTGGCTGTGAAATTTCTGGTTTGGTTTGTATCTCTTCTCGGCCTGATCCAGCTGGCCCACCAATTTTTTCAACAATGTATGGTTTTACTAATTTTCCTCCGTTAGCAAAAGCGCAAAATCCACGAGCCACCTGTATAGGAGTTAATTCAATGCCCTGACCAAAAGAAGCTGTAGCGTAATTCATATCCGGCCCAGACTTTAAATTATCGTTACGCGAAAAAACTTCTCCTTGCAGGTCAACGCCTGTTTTTTTAAAAAAGCCAAATTTATCAAAATAATCTAAAAAGGTCTGGTGGTCTAATTTTTCTTCGGCGTATACAGCCCCGGTGTTAATTGATTTTTCTAAAACTTGCGTCATTGTCTGCAGACCATATTTTTCCTTGGCAAAATTATGAATTACCTTTGTTCCAAACTGCACCGTACCAGTATCTGTGTAGGTTGTATCTGGAGTTATTTTACCTTCATTCAAGGCAGCCGCCATGGTGAACGGCTTTAATATAGACCCTGGCTCAAAAAGCTTCTGCATTGCGCTATTTTGGAAAATATCTAAATCTTTTTCTTTAGAATATTTGTTAGGATTAAAACCAGGAAAGTTGGCCAAAGCAACAATTTTACCAGTATCTGGTTTCATAACAATTATCTGGCCCGCATCCATATCTAGTTTACTTTTATACTTATTTAACAAAGCCTCTGCCTGTAATTGGATATAATAATCAATGGTCAAGTAAACATCTGAACCGTCTAAAGAAGTTGGGCTAGCGCTAGAAAATAAAAAATCTATCCCAGACTTTCTTTCCATTATTCCTGATTTTCCTTTTAGAGAGTCTTCGTAATATCCTTCTATGCCATACTGTCCACTGCCCTCTCCGCCCAAAAATCCTACCACCTGGGAAACAAAATCATTTTGCGGATAAAACCTAACGGGATTATTCTGCCACGATAATCCTGCAAGATCTTTTTCTTTTACTTTGTCTAATTCGTCATCAGACAAGCCCTTGGCTAAAGTTATATAAGAATCTTGATTGTTTAATTTTGCAATTATCTGGTCTTCGGTTTGGTCCAAAGCGCTGCTTAAAATTTTAGCGAAAGCTTGCTTGTCGTCAATCTCTTTTAAATTAACGCTTATTGTCCAACTATTTTGATTTGTGGCCAAACTTTTAATGCCGCCCGATTCGCCGCTATGACAAAAAATTTGGCCTCGGTAGCCAGCAACGCTAGAAAAACCAACTTGTTGACCCAAAGCTTGAGCAGCAAAAAGTTTGTGCTCTAAAATCTGTAGATAAAATAGGCGGCTAACAATAGCTGCCCCAAAAATTATAAATAAAATTAATATTAAATTAGCCCGCCAGCTTTTAAAGCGATTCATTTTGGATTTATTGCCACCGAATTGTCCAAAACATGTATGTATTTGATCGAAGTAGCTTTTTGAAAATTTAGAGTCTGAATCTTTTCTAAGGCTTGGCCCCAAAAACTGCTTTCGGCAAAAGACAAAGAAAGACTTTTGTTTTCGCGGGACAAAACATTTATTTGTTTTTCCAAGCTGTTTATTAAATACGTACCGCGAGTTAACTCGTTAATTTGCCAAACATAATAAATAAGCAACAAACTACAAATAGTAAGTCCTAACCAAAAAACTATTTTCCAGTTGATTGATGGCAACTCGACGGATTCAGCTTTAGCTTGAATCTTTTTATGTAATTTACGATAAGTGAGCGCCACTGTTGTCATAATTAAATTTTTATTATCGCCCTAAGTTTGGCTGATCTAGCGCGTGGATTATTTTTTACCTCCTCGCTCGTAGGCAAGACTGGGCTTTTAGTTAATATTTTGACAGTTCCTTTTTTTGATTCACTAGCAAAAAAATTTTTAACAATCCTATCCTCTAAAGAATGGAATGATATTACCGCTAATCTGCCCTGCGACTCTAAAACTGAAATCGCCTGCGGTAGAACTCTTTTTATATTTTCTAATTCGTCGTTAACAGCTATTCTCAAGGCTTGGAAGGTTCTAGTGGCGTAATGAATTTTCTGATACTGGTAAGAAGATGGCGTTGAATTTTTAATAATCTCTATTAATTGAAAAGTTGTTTTTATTCTTCCTTTTTTCCTTTGCTCTATAATATTTTTAGCAATTTTTTTTGAATATTTTTCCTCTCCGTACTGGCTCAAAACCTCTTCAATTTTTTCTTCTGACCATTCATTAATAATTTTTTCGGCTGTCAGATATCCGACCTGGTCGTTGTATCGCATGTCTAGCCCTTGGTCTATTTTGAAAGTAAAACCCTTTTCTCTTCCTTGCAGTTGGGCCGAGGACATCCCTAAATCTAGAAGAATTCCGTGTACCGGCTGAAAATTTTTTCTAATAATAATTTCCTGTAAATTTGAGTAAGAATCATTGACCAATATTACTCTTCCTTGAAAGTGAGCCTCTAGCCAATGAGAAGAGATAATTTGTTGCGGGTCTATATCAATGCCCAAAATTTTTCCATTTGGTTTGTTTTTTGCTAATATCTCCTCTGCATGGCCACCCTCACCTATTGTGCAATCAACAAAATTTTCGTTTGACTCTGGCGCCAAATATTTTATAACCTCTTTTTTAAGAACTGCTGCGTGTATTGGCATAATTAAATTCCGAAATTTCCTAATTTAGAAACAATTTCTTCTACCCCCTTTTCAGCGTCTTTTCTATAAACATCCCACTTCTCTGCATCCCAGATTTCCAGCCTATTGGATAGTCCGCAAATAACTACATTCTTTTTCAAGCTAGCATAATTTTTTAAATAATCTGGCACAAGTATTCTGCCTAATTTATCTAGCGCAACCTCCATAGCATTAGCCAGAGTTACTCTGGTAAAAGACCTAGCCTCTGAAGCCGAAATTGGCAAATTACTTAACTTTGAAGACATTACTTCCCATTCTTTGTGTGTGTAAACAACCAGGCATTTTTCTATCCCACTAGTAATGACAACTTTATCGCCCAGCTCTCCTCTGAACCTTGCTGGCAAAGCCAAACGTTTTTTGTTGTCGATAGTATGTTCATATTGCCCAATTAACATAAACTTATTCTTTGTTCGCCAAATAAATTTATTTGGCTCACTCAAAACTTATTCACTTATTCTGGCGGTTTTCCCACATTTATCCACAACTGCCCACTTCTCCTTATTTATATCCCATTTTAAGCACCCTAGTCAACACTTTGCCCACAAACTCTAAAAATAGTCGTAAATAAGCCTATTTTTGCACCAGTTATCCACAGTTGTATTCTCAACATATTGTCGCACAATACACTTATCCACAAATAAACAAAAAAGCCTCACCGAAGTGAGGCGCCTGACGCAAACAAATGCGTTAGACCATGGCGGGCTGGCCAATCGACCTTACAACCGCTTCGGCCAGGTGGGACTTGATAGACTGGCTGTTGCAACCAGCCTTAATCAACTCTTGGCCATTGTTGCAGTTGGTGCAAGCAGCCAAAATAGTGCCGGAAAATCCGCGGCGGATTTCCACGACAAATTCCAGCGTGTCCAGCTCGCGTTCAATCTTTTCGCCAACCACCACCAGATCAATGTCTGAATGGTTGACAAAAAGCCGGCGCGCTTCATTGAGCGTGAAAGCGCTCAAAACGCAGAAACCGTTGCCCAGCCCCTCCCTCAGGGCATCATGCCATAATCTCTCTCCTTCAAGATACAAAATCTTCATGACAAAGCTCCTCTGAAAGAAGGTTATAACGAACGACTTTTAGGCTAGAGACCTAAAATCAAAAATCCTCCGGCCAGGAGGATTTTTGATTTAGAGTTTCTATTTTTTTATTTTCTTATCCGCTTATCAAAAACCTCGAGGCCTTCTTAGCCAACAACAAGCTTAACAACAATAATGCGAGGTTTTTATTCATGTTTCTTTATATTTTTATGTTAAACCTTATAAGCCGTGCTGTCAATAATCAGCTCAAAAGTCTCTGGATTAACCTGAAATTTATCCATCTTTTTTAACTGGTCGGATAAAAGCGCTTGAGCAATATTATTTTCAACATTATCTTGAATAACTCTGCGCATTTCTCTAGCTCCAAACTCTGGCTTGTAAGAAAGTTCAACAATTTTTTCTTTTAGGGGTTCTGTTATTTCAAAATCAATTTCTTTTTCTTTCAAATTTTTCTTCAAAGATTGCAAAGATAGTTGAGCTATTTGCAAGAGGTTTTCTTTTGTTAACGGATGAAAAATTACTGCAGCGTCAAAACGATTAATAAGTTCTGGCTTGAAGGTTCCTTTTTCAATTAAAATGCCTAAAAGTTTTTTCTTATCAACTGCTTGACCAGACTCGACTTCCTTAAAAATAACATCTGCTCCAGCATTAGAAGTAAAAATAATTATTGTATTGGTAAAAACAACCTTTCTGCCCTGACCGTCGGTGATGTGGCCTTCATCCAAAATCTGTAAAAATAAATTTAAAATATTCGGGTGGGATTTTTCCACCTCATCAATTAAAACTAACGAAAACGGTCTTTCCCTGACAGGGGTTGTTAAGACGCCCTGCATGTCTACTGGTGAAACAGAACCAATTAATCTAGGTATATCGGCTATTGCCTGAAATTCAGACATATCCAGTCTAATCATTTTTTCTTCTGAGCCAAAGTAAATTTGGGCTAAAGCTTTTGAAGTTTCTGTTTTGCCAACTCCCGTCGGACCCAAAAATAGAAAGCTACCCATAGGTCTAGTTTTTGATCCAATACCCGTGCGAGCTCGCCTCATAGCAATAGAAATTTCTTTTACTGCCTCCTCTTGGTTGACAATTCTATTATGAATTAAATTTTCTAAATTAAGCAGGGTTTCTTTTTCTTTAGTTTCCATTTTTCCTACCGGAATATCTGTTTTATCAGAAATAATTTTTGCGACATGATGAGGAAAAACAACTCTTTCTCTTAGGGTGTTTACATAAACCACCGCTTCGTCCAAAACATCCAATGCTTTTTTAGGAAATGGCAAAGACGGCATGTATCTGGCAGTTAAATGCGCAATTTCTCTAATTGACGGGTAAAGGATTAGAATTTTATTTCTATATTCAAATTCCAAAGCCGCCGATTGTAAAATTTGTATCGTTTCTGCTTCTGTTACTTCGCCTACTTCAACTTTTCTAAAAAAATCTGCAAAAGAAGGTATTGACTCTATATTTTTGTGTAATCCCGGGAAATCTGTAATAGCTATAAATTGAAAAGTTGGCATTGCAAGATACTTAGATAAAATACCAGAAATATCAACCATGCCAGGCTTATTTTCTTTTTGGCCGACAAAATTTTGCAGTTGATCAATAGCCAAAATAACATTTCCGGCAGCTACCACTTCATTAAAAATCTTATCCAATATTGCTTCTAATTTTTCTGCATCCTGCACTTGAGCAATCAAAGTTACCAAATCTAACTCAACCACCCTTTTATTATTTAATTCCGGCAAAGAAACGCCCAAATAACATCTTTGAGCAATAGCTTCAACAATACTCTTTCTGCCTGTGCCAGGATCGCCAACAATCAGGGCATTGGACTGGCTAGAGCGCGCTAAAATTGTTTCTGTCTGCTATATTTCCTTTTTGTGACCAATAATTTCTCTAAAAGCCCAGCGGCTGACGATTTTTCGCCAATCGACTGAAAATTGATCTAATGTCAGAGTGTATCCTGAAGCCCAGTCCTTTCCCATTGATCCTTGCCTGGCTAAATTTTCTTTTGACCAAAATTGTTTTGTTTTCATGGCAACATCTTCGGCAGAGCTCAACCAGGAAACTAAATTTTCAACATCTGGCTCTTTCAAGTCGTGCTCTATAAGAACTCTTTTGAAAAATTCGTCAGATTTTGCCAGACCTACTAAAATTTCTTTTTCTCCAACTGTTTGGCGTTGTTTGCTGGAAGCAAATTGCAGAGCGCCCATAAAAACATTTTGAAAATCTTCGGCAAAAACTTGACCCGATTCAGCGTGTCTTTCTGATTTTTCTAGATAATTTTTTAAGTCGGCTTGCAATTTTTTATTATCCAAACCCATGCGAAAACAAACCAAATTTATGTCTTTGCTAAATTTTATAGCTGAATAAAAAAGAGATGTTGAGTTTATGGGTATGTTTCTTCGATTGCAAAATCTAGCTGCGTCATCAACTATTTTTGCTCCGTCAAAATTTAAAAATTCTGCCAAATTATAATTATCTGGATTAGAAAGTGCTTCGGAAATATTGCCCACGGCTTGCGGTCTAGCTATTTTTAGGGTTGCGAAAAGGCGTAAATTCCAAAAAACAAGATAGAAAGTAAAAAATAAAGCAATAAACTTAATAGCAACATAACCCGATGTCTGCCCAAAAAATGAGGCGACCATCAAACACAGAGAAAAAATTAATAAAATCAACGACAGATTTTCAAAAAATCCGGCAAACTTAAACAAGGGGAACCTTTCCCTGCCTACCGCCCTCATTACCGATGTTTGTTTTAAATCAAAATTAAAAGCCATTTACCAAAACAAAAAGAATAAAATACCGCATATTATAACAAAAGGCACCAACAACCAACTAACAAAAATTATTAATCCGGCAATAACAACAAAAATTTGGAAAAAAATGCCGGTTACAATTAAAACAATCCTCATTAATGCGCCGATTATCCTAGAAAAAATATTTGAAACCAGGGTGTTAAAAAACTCCGCCAGGTCAAAACCCTTTGGATATCTCCATTTATACCTGTGCCAAGGAGCAAAAAAAGTTTTTAAAAGTAAGGGAACTGAAAAAAGATTCGTAGCAAAATTAAGATAGCTCATCCAAACTTCAAATAAAAACTTTGGCATTTCATAAAACTGCCAAAAAAGCCATTCAGAAAAAATGTTTTGTTTACTGCTTTGGTCCATTAAGTAATTTTACACCAATATCGGCAATCTTGCCACCGCCATAAATTAAAATCCACATCAATAGCAACCAAGTTGCCAGGTTTAAGGTATTATTTACTAAATCAATTGGTAAAATTTTAATCAAAGCATTCTGCACTTGGCCGCCAATATCTATGGCGCTAACATTTGTGTTTATTTTTAAAGATTCTGGCCTTTGAAAAACCTGCGATGGCATGGTTTTACCAGTTAAAATATTATAAGTCTGCCATAGGGGCAAAATTATAAGCAGAAGCCCTATTATTATTAAAACTAGACCGGCAATAATTCTGATTTTACCTATATCCATAAAATTAAAAATTATTTTTTAAAATTTCTTGTTTAATATCTTCTGGAATAGGGATCTCCTCGCCGGGCTTGGAAACGCCAGGAAACCTCCAAGCAGAAATAATTTTTCTAAAATCTTTGGTATCTTTATACATTACCCATATTTCTCCGGGAGCCTTCTTGGGCGCAGCCCAAGCGTTTTTTACAGTAATTTTCTTCGCCTTAAAAAGTATTTTATTAGTCTTCATTGCGGCGCTTGTACCCGGGGCGATCCCCTGTTCCCGCCTTTCTGGATTTCTTAAAATGCCAGAAATTTTTGTGGCAGACAAGCCATATTGCCTCATTTTTATTTTAACATGCTCTGTCCAATGAAATTTTCTGAAGACAGGGTTTGCAACTTTCATATGTGGGCGCACGCGGACTCGAACCACGAACCTTTGCAGCCGTTGACTTGTAAATTTTGGTGGACGATGCTGGGCTCGAACCAGCGACCTTTGCAATGTGAATGCAACGCTCTAACCAACTGAGCTAATCGTCCAACAAAATTTACAAGTGGCTGATGAATGCAACGCTCTAACCAGTTGAGCTATGTGCCCTATTTTATGTATTTTACCAGTTTCAATATAAAATTCAACGAAAAAGGCGCCGGTCGGATGCGATTGCTCGCATCTTCCCGGCGCCCTGTCTGGCGAATTACTTGCTGCTCTCCAGCTTTTCAAGGTCCGCCAAGACCTTATTTTCCAGGGCTTCGAAGCCCTGACTCCCATTCCGCGCCATTGCACGGAGGTTGACCAGGTCTTCTCTGACCTGAATCAAACCCCTAAAAAGGGGCGAGATCTCGCTAGCCCTCTTGGCCAGAGAGATCTGATCCGTCCTCCCTTCCTCCATCGGAACGATGGCCGAGGCGTGCTCTAACGCGAAGCGTTGAGCCGCCCCATCCAGCCCCTCCTGAAGAATTGTGTCCACAAGGCCGGGGTTGTACTTACCACGGCTGAGGAGGATGTCCTCCAACTGGAGGCGAGTGATCCTCCTAGCAACGTCGTCGCACTGGGCTTCACGCTTCTGGCGCTCCTTCTCGATCTTTGCCCCATTGGCCATCTCGCGGCAAAAGCCCCACACCAGAAACAAAATTGCCAAACCCATCACACTCGCGATCACAACACACACCTTCTGAAAACGATCCATGACACCATCCTCCGAAAAAGGACACATTCAATAACAGCCGCACAGGAGAAGCCTCCTGTCACTCACGGCTATATTTTCAATGTCCTAACTATATTTATTATACCACATATATACATGCTTGTCAAGTATATACCCCGAACAAAAAACAGGGCCATCCCCTGCTTTTTGTGATTATAAACGAGAAAAGTGATTTTGAGCGTATTTCAGAACACGCAGTGCCTGACGAAGCTTTTTCCCGAGGCCCGCAGGCCGAGGGGCAAAGCGTTAGCAAAAAATCAGCTTTTCGAGTGCAATTATTTTACTTCGCACTTGGCGCCAGCGGCTGCAAATTTCTTAACAATTTCATCAGCTTCTTCTTTCTTAACTCCCTCTTTTACCAATTGAGCTGTTCCAGCTGCAGCTGCGTCAACCAAGTCTTTTGATTCTTTCAAACCTTTGGCTGTGACGTCTCTGACAACCTTAATAACCTCAATTTTATTAGCGCCAACCTCTTTCAACTCAACATTGAAAGCTGTTTTTTCTTCAACTGGTCCGGCTGCCCCGGCTGCGGCTACTGCCACTGGAGCGGCTGCTGAAACACCAAATTTGGCTTCCAACACTTTGACCAATTCTGCCAATTCTACAACTGGCATTTTTTCTATTTCAGCAACAAGTTTTTCAAACTTGGCTGGAATTTCTACTTTTGTTTCGTCTGCCATATTTTTGTATTTTTAGCGAGGAAAGTGATTTTGAGCGTATTTCAGAACACGCAGTGCCTGACGAAGCTTTTTCCCGAGGCCCGCAGGCCGAGGGGCAAAGCGTTAGCGAAAAATCATTTTCCGAGCGATATAATTATTTTATTTTTTACTTATTTTATCTAATACTCTTACAAAGCTGGACATTGGGCTAGCTATAGAACCAACCAATCTTCCCAACAGCTCGTTTCTTGGCGGTATCGCTGCCAATTCCAATACTTTTACTTTGTCTATAAATCTTTTCTCAAAAATCCCTCCCAAAATTTTGAAATTTTCCTGCTTTTTAGCAAATTCATTTGCCAATCTTGCCGGAGCAATTTCGTCTTCAAAACCTAACACCAAAGCCAATTGGCCCGGAATTGCGGCCTTTATTTTATTCCAATAGGAAATATTTGACTGACCGAAAGCAACTCTTACCAAAGTTTTCTTGGCAATTTTTAAATTACATCCTGCGTCTTTCAAAATTTTTCTTAAAGCAAACATATCCTTAGAAGGAACTTTATTAAAGTCAACAAAAACCATAGATTTCTGCTTTGAAACCTTGTCTTTGATATCTTTAACTTGTTTAGTTTTTTGCTCTTTTGTTAATGACATGCGAATTTATGAGCACCCCGCCCTCTAAGCTCTATGTCCGTGTTCTGCAAAAGAACTTACAGCATAGAGGGCGGGGTTAAACTCATTCTTCGTTAATAAAAAACTGCGACCTTTATGCCACAGCAAACAAAAACGTGAGTTTTTGCCTCGGCAGGATTTTTATTTCCGCGATTTCTCGGGATCCCTGCTGTCTATGGCTTTACAATAATATCTTAATCCAAAAACCCCCTCCTGTCAAGCTTTAATCTAAATATTTGGCTCTGTTAATGGCGTGTTCTTCGGCGGTCTTACTGTAAACCGTGATACCATCTCCCAGATAAAACCAATAAGCAGTTTTTGTTGGGTTTAGCGCTGCTATTATAGAATCCATGCCCGGGCTAGAAATTGGACCTTTCGGCAAGCCTTTATATTTATAAGTATTATAAGGAGAATCAATTTTTGAATCTTTTATGGCAACTCCTGGGTCACTTTTGCCGGTAATATAATTTACCGTGCAATCTAACTGCAAGGGCATGCCAACTGAAAGCCTTTTCCACAAAATACCGGCGACAATTTTTTTGTCGGTTAAGCCCTTAACCTCTTTTTCCAACATAGAAGCCATAGTTACGATATCAAAAATTGTTTTTTTCTGACTAGCAATTTGTTCTCTTATTTCTGGTGTCAATTTTTTATCAAAATTTGAAATCATTATTAAAACAATGCCATCACAACCCTCTGCGCCAGAAACTTTATAGGTATCTGGGAAAAGAAAACCCTCCAAACCAATATCTTTTGGTTTGTCTTTAAGAAAATCAAACTCTCCGCTATAATCTTTGCTGGCTGCTTTAACAAAATCGTCCTGTTTGCAAATTTGTTTTGACTCTAAGTATTTGCCAATATCTTCTATATCCCAGCCTTCGGGAATAACCAAAGTCTCGCTTATGGCATCGCCATGAGTCATAGCTTTGGCAATTTGGTAGGCCGACATCCTAGAAGATAGATTATATTTTCCCGCCTGCAAACTAGAGTGCTGTAAAGAAGTAATTAAATAAAATTTAAAGAAAAAACTACTACGGATTATTCTAAGTTTTTGCAGGTCATTAGCAATTTGCGTGTCCGACCAGCCTTTTTGTACGGTGTAAGTAATAGTTTCATGAGAAGTGGGATTTAACGGGAAATAAATTTCAAAACTTACAAAAGCAAAAAATGCCAGCAGAATAGCGCCGGTCCATAGCATAATTTTCTTTAAAAATTTTGGAGAAATTTTGGAAAAATCTTTATTTTTTGCTTGATTTAGCCAACGGAAAGAAGATAAATCTAAAAATTTCTTTTTCTTAAAAAACATTGTCTATGTTTGATAATTTATACTAATATCTTACCACAAAAATCAGCTCTACAAAAGTCTTCCTTGCCGTAGTATCTTTGAAATTATAACTACTTTCTTTTCTCCGGCCTCTGTTAACATAAAATAACTTTTGGGGTCGCCTATTATCAATTTTTCATCTCTTAAGGCGCGTAGTGGCCTGTCCAATTTTCTAGAATCTGGCCAAATAGGATATCTTTCAAATCGTAAAGTTTCCGGAAACAAAGTAAAACACTCTTTTACCAACCTATCAAAACTACATTGCTCGTTGTTTGAGTTGACCTGGTGTATGCAAAACAAAATCAAATCATTAACCGGAAAATTTAAAATTTTGCTTCTTCGTAATTGCATTTTATAGATGTTTGTTTATAAATGCTCTGCCAGAACCGGATTTAAAATATTTTTCTAGCTCGTATGCTTTATATTTGTCATCAACCGCCAAATAAAAATGCAGAGTAACTGGTAATCGATTGGCAGTGGCGTCAACTTCCCCTTTCCGATGTCTTGCAAGTCTATCTACGATATCGTTCGTGCATCCGACATAAAAACCCTCTTTACATTTTAAATTATAGACATAAAACATACATGAGCTCGCCTCCGCGAATCTTCTGGCAGGCTTCGCCTTGCTGTAACTATTTGTGAAAGCAGGCTTTGCCTTGCCGAAGCTTCGCTACAGCGAAGCGAAGGCAGGGGCGCTGGGAATCGAACCCAGACCAAGGGTTTTGGAGACCCTTATGATACCATTTCACCACGCCCCTATTGGTATAAAATACCACATTCCGGCAAATTTTTCAACAAAAAAGTCGAACACAAAGGTCCGACCTATGGCCGTAGCCACATTACTTCTTTTTTCTCGCGCGAGCGAGACCCGACTTAAGGGAAGTCACCTTGTCGGAGATCAGCTCTATGGCCAAAGAAACCTTGACCCAATCTTCGTCTTCGCGAAACTGGAACATCTTGTCGAAGAAGTCTTGCGGCATCTCCTCAAAGATTTCCAATTCCCGACGAATGCGCGCCAGAAAATTGCACAGGTTGCGGTAGTCGTCGCTGGGCTTACGGGTTGGATCTCCAACCTTAAAGCCCATCCTGGCTGCCCGTTGACGAATCAACGACCTTGCCTGGTTGATCTTCAGCTTCCTTTTGACAATGATCTTGGCGGTTGCAAGCTGCAAGTCTTTTGGCATGTCGGCCAACATGGTCGCCGTGCAAAACAGGAGCCTCTCTTCCTCCGGGAGCGTAGGAGACATCATCTCCAGCACCTCCGGAACAAGTTTGAGGATCTTGTAATGCATGTTGACCCAACTTTGCGACTTGGCAAAGATGTCGGCAATCTCGGTCTCACTCATGCCCTTTGCCTTGAACCTGCCAATGGCCTTGGCAATCTCCACGGGCGTGTGTTCGGCCCGGCCGAAGTTGGCCATGACAGATTGCAAGAATTGGTCGTCCTCGTTGCGCACTTCCTTGACAATGACCTTCATCTTCTCGACGCCAGCCATTGCCAAAGCATGCCACCTGCGCTGACCGTCGGTCAACTCATACTTCTGGGCGCATCCGTTCTGGCCGTGGAGCTCTTTGACAAAAGCGGGCACAAGCTGGCCCCACTTGCCAATGCTCCTAGCCAAGCTGGCCAACTCGGTCGCATCGAAGTACTCGCGCGGCTGGTTGGGAAATGGCCGGATCAAGTGCCTAGAAACCAAAATCACTTTACCAATCACCTCGGCCTCGTCGACTGACAAAGACTCTGCCTGGCTCATAAAGCCTCCCTTCTGTTGGTTATAACGAGAGTGAATCCTTGATTTTCTGCAATGCATGCGAGTGTATCTGCGACACCCGACTTTCAGAAAACCCCAAGGTTTTGCCAATCCTCCACATTTCGTATCCTTCACGATAGTAGAGGGTGACAATTACCCGTTCAATGTCGGTGAGACAGGAAATCATTTCCTGGAAGTCTGCGCCGACAGAGAGTTCTTCTTGCGGCGTGATAGACCTGGGGTCTGCTAGTGATCCAGAATCTACCAGACCTCTGACAAGCCAATCTTCCTGGCCGTCCTCGCCTCTGGCAAAACTTACCAAGCGGCAAAAATGCACAACTTGAGTTGTTCCGCCAACGCGAATCTTCTCAGCATCTTCCAAGGAAACCCCAAGACACTGGGCAATATCCTCGGCTGTTGGCTGGTGGCCATCACTGTTGCGCACGCGTAAGATCTCTTGTGCCCTGGTATAGCGGCTAACCTGCCAACGCACAAGGCGTGGCACCCAATCCATTGCACGGAGTTCGTCGAGCATTGCCCCGCGAATTCGCGGTACGCAATAGGTCTCGAACTTCACTCCACGGGAAAGGTCAAACGCCTCGATGGCATCCATTAGGCCAAAAACACCGGCAGACAGCAGATCGTCGAGTTCTACGCCATTGGGCAAATGCGACCAAAGACGCTCTGCGTTGTACTTAACCAATGGCAGATAAATCTGCACCAGCTGGTTTCGCAATTCAACGCTTTTGCTTCGCTTGTACTCCTTCCAAACTTCCTCTACGTCGGAAAGGAAAGAAGTACCTTTCGAATCCATTGTGCCAGGCATATTCTCTCCTTTCGCACTTTGGGTCCAATCTTCATGATTTCAAAGACACATTGTGATAACTCTATCACCACCAAAAAAAATTTTCAAGTTTGTTACAAAAAAAAGATCCTTTTTCAGGATCATGGTGCGCCAGAAAAACTGGAGAGCTACTAAACTACAGTCCTTTGGCGGTGGCGGTGAGCGTTCTCACCCTGTCGGCCAACAAGTTGGCGTCGAGAGGCTTTTTGAAAGCCTCTTTCACAAACGGGCCCAGAGTGTTCTGCGCTCCGTCTGGCAAAAGGGCAACGATGATTGCCCCGGAGAACTGGGCGCTGTTGACCAGGTTGCGGCAGACAGATTCGGCTTCTTGCATGCCCATTTCAAAGTCCACCACCACGCAGTCTGGCCCAAGAGTTTCCAGGCAGATGCCAACGTCGAAGATGCTGCGCGCAGCAGCAAACTTGAAACCGTTGGCTATGGTCATACAGGCTGTCAGGGCCTCGAGCAGACCATCGTCCTTGCTGACAACCAACACCTTGGCCAGCACCCTGTCCTCGAACTCGCCCAAGGGCATTCCGTTTTCCCGCAGGAACTGGATAAGGTACTCTCTCGGCACCCGGCGGTCTTGGCTACCGGGGATACGATACCCCTTCAGCCGCCCCGAGTCAAACCATTTGGAAACAGTCCTTGGGGCCACATTGCAGATCTTGGCGATCTGGCCAGTGGTAAAAACCTTCATTTCTCACCTCCTGTTTGTGTTTGCTTTCTTCGCCTCGTTGACTATTTATACAACAACGAGCTTTCGCAATAATATTATCTTTTTATAAAATTTTGTCAAACAAAAAACCGCCTCTTGGCGGCTAATAGTTTTAAATAAAACGACTGACAACAAAAATAAACAACGCGCCCAAAACAGTTAAGGCCATTATTTTATACGAGCTCTCTTTTGAGTGAGCTTCTGGCAAAATATCCGAGGCTCCAATATAAAGCAAGAATCCTGCGAAAAATCCAAGATACAAGGTCAGATAATACGGCGAAAGAGTAAATAATAAAGTAGAGGCAGCTCCTAATATGGGAGCTAATGCATGAAATAATAAAATTATTTTAGACCTCTTTTCGGCGTTTCCATTATTTAAAAGAAAAGCCATGCTGTTTAATCCATCGGTAAATGAGTGCGATATCACCGCAGTGGCTACCAACATGCCTGTTGCAATATTGACTTGAAACCCCAACCCAATTCCAATGCCGTCTATAAAACTATGGCCAATTAACGCTGCGGCCGAAGCAATGCCAATATGAGGGTGTTTTTTGTGAATTGCGCAATCTTCTTCATGGCAGTGCTGTATTAGGATAGTTTTCTCTAATATATGGAATATAAAAAACCCTAACACAAGGGCAATCATTATATCAATAGAGTTAAAACTATAAGTGTTAACCTGTTCTATAATTTCCGGCAAAATTTCAAAAGACACTACGCCCAACAAAACTCCGGCGGCAAAGGCCATTACTTGGTGAATTTTTTCTTTATACTTTATAGCAAAAAGACCGCCCAAAAATGTTGAGACAAATGTTAGTAAAGAAAAAATAATTATTTGCCAATACATTTTATTGCAAAATTATTTTTTGGATTCTTTGTGAGGTGTATGTTTTTTACAGCTTCTGCAAAACTTTTTTATTTCCAGTTTTTTTTCAGCTGTCTTTTTTGTTTTTTTAACAAAATAGTTTGTTGTTTTGCAGACGGTACAAGCCAATTTTGTAAATGCTTTTTTCTGTGGCATATTATTTTTGTTTATTGTTTAAAACCTATTATAGATATATTTTTACCACAAAATCTATTTTTATTCAATGGCCCCTTATAAAATCATAAATAAAAATAGCCCGGCTTTGACCGGGCTATTTGTCGCACAATATATTAACGCTATTTCAATACTTGAGAGATAAAAGATTTAATTGAATCAACCAAAGACGCTGCCCCAACATTGTTAACATCAAGAAAAGATAAGGTATATGTGCCATTGCACGAGGCTCCTGTCCCTTTTGAGCACACTGGACTCAAACAATAGTATGCTGACCTGTTTAAAATATATTTATTTACCAATCCAGCGCAACATGGCAAAGAGCCAGGATTTTTCTCGTTAAGTTTTACACAATTAGAGCCAGGGTTCTGTGGGTTGTACTCAATAGTAGGTTTTGGAGTTGAAGCATTTTCTGTATTTGGATCCAAACAACGATTAGTATTTGTAGCAGCCCTTAGCCCGGGACAACACGGCAATAATGCCTGTATAAGCTCTTCTTTTGCTGCACAATTTTTATCTGTTGGCAACGGACCATATTCACATTTTCCTCCTGCTTTTGGATTGGAAGCGTCTGACGGAGAATAAACCAACTGCGCGCAACACCAAGGATTTGTTGTTGCTGTTGGTTGGGCCAATTCAAAATAATTTACATTCGGAGCAACAGTCCCGCCCGCACCAATACAGTTCTGCATTCCCGAAGCTTTATCAACCTTACATGTTCCTCCATTTTTTGGATTATTGGGGTCATCTGCAAGGTAGGCTCTCCTAAATCCACCAGGAGCTGTATAGCAAAGATTATTTGTGGTTGTATTATGGATAGTCACGAACCCAGAATATTTTTCAATCCTATAATCAATATATGATCCGCCTGTAAGATAGGATATTATTCCTCCACATTCTCCGCCAGAATTTATGTTTCTGAAATCTGTTGGAAAATATATTAAACCAGGGCAACAGACTCTCCCTGATGATGGAATAAGTTTTTCCCCTGTTCCAGCTGACACGCAAGATAAATTTGTGGTAGCAGGAGTTGTGGTTGTCGGAGTGGTGGTTGTTGTTGGAGTAGTAGTTGTTGTGGTGCTTGTGGTGGGAGCAGGGGCTGTGGTTGTTGTGGTATTAGGAGTTGTGGTTGTAGTAGGAGCAGGAGTCGTGGCTGTTGGAGTGGTGGTGGTAGTGGTGCTTGTGGTGGGAGCGGGGGTTGTGGTTGTAGTAGGAGAAATACATCTTCCGCTGTAACAAACTTTTCCAGAATCGCATTTTCCAGTCATACATAATACGCCACATCTATTGAAAGAGCCACATTCAACATTTTCACAACTAGAAACACAAGTGCCACTAGCTGCTGCCTGCTCTCTAGACCCATAAAGAACATTTAATTTGCCCCTGGTCTTAGGACCAACATAACCTGTTTGCTTGATTCCATATTTTTTTTGCAATTTAGCAACTGCGCTAGCAGTGCCAGAAGAATAAACACTTCCAGAATCTGGAGAATATGATATGCCCTCTAAATCAAGTGCTTTGTGTAAATTATGAATTTCTGTAGTTTCAGAATTTGCATACCCTAAATTATTTTTAAAACTATAAGACCAGTCCGGGCAAGGATCACATTTACTCTGAGTAAGATTGTACCCACATTGACATGTAGAAGAATCAACTGCTTTGGTGGTAGTTGGACAGGCATCACAGATACCAGTGCTCATTCTGTACCCACATTCACATGCAGAAGGATCAACTGCATATTTTACTGGTGGGCATACTGAACATACACCCTTTGCATTATCATACCCACATTGACATGTAGAAGAGTCTACATATGGTTTTACTGGCTCACACACTCGACATTTTTGTGTCTCATAGACATACCCACACTCACACGTGGAAGGACTATCTGCATATTTTACTGGTGGGCATACTGAACATACACCCCTTGCATTATCATACCCACATTGACATGTAGAAGAGTCTACATATGGCTTTACTGGTGGGCATACTGAACATACACCCTTTGCATTATCATACCCACATTGACATGTAGAAGAGTCTACATATGGTTTTACTGGCTCACACACTCGACATTTTTGTGTCTCATAAACGTACCCACATTCACACGTGGAAGGACTATCTGCATATTTTACTGGTGGCTGCATCTTATTAATTTCGGCAGCAAGCGATGCTATTTTTTCTTGAATTTGAGAAATCAATTGCTGCTTTTGCGCCTCTGTCATTTGCTGAGCAAAAACAGAGCCTGCGCAGCAAAAAACAACTAATAATGAAATAACAAAAATAAATTTTAATTTCATTTGTTTATGATAATGTTTTAATATTTATTTATTATACAATTTATCAATACAAAAGCGCAAGGCAATAGCCTTGCGCTTATTTAATTTTTGAATCTTGTGAGCCGATGCGCAGATTTGCACTGCGGACCTCATTCTTACCAAGAATGTGCTCTGCTACCTGAGCTACATCGGCGGATTTTTCTGTGGGCAGTGTAGGACTTGCACCTACGAAGGGTCACCCCGCCAGATTTACAGTCTGGTGCGTTAGCTGCTCCGCCAACTGCCCAATAATAACTTTATATCACAAAAATTTTCTTTATTCAATAATTTTTCCGTGATTTTTTTTCCATTCTTCTATGTTTTTATGATTTCCAGTTAATAAAACTTTTGGCACTTTCCATTTTTTACCATCTTTTGTTTGAAAAATTTCTGGTCTAGTATATTGCTGGTACTCTAAAAAACCGCCAGATTTTGTAATTCTCTCTTTTAATAACTGGGGCTTGCCTAAAACTCCAGGCACCAAGCGAGAAATTGTTTCAATGCAAACCATTGCCGGCAATTCCCCGCCCATTAAATCATAGTCGCCAATAGAAATTTCCATGTCAGCAATTTTTTCGGCCACTCTCTGGTCAACGCCCTCATACCTGCCACAAATAAAAATTATTTGGTCCAACTTGGCCAATTTGTTGGCCATTTTTTGCGTAAATTTTTCTCCCCGTGGCGTAAACAAAATTATTTTTGATTTTTGATTTTTGATTTTTGATTTTTTCAAAGCGCGCAACGCTTTGTATATTGGCTCTACTTTCAAAACCATGCCCAGTCCCCCGCCAAATGGCCGGTCGTCAACTGTTTTATGAGCATCATTTGTCCATTTACGCAAATTATGCACATTTATTTTTATGAACTTTTTTGCAATTGCCCGCGCGATAAGAGACTCATTTAAATATGAGTCAAAAATTTGGGGAAATATAGAGATTACATCAAACTTTATCATAAACAAAAACTGCGCTAATCATAACACAGTTTTTGTTTCTTGTAAATTATTATTATTGCAAAACTTACAAACCTGAGCACGATTCCATTGTGTTCGGACCAAAGGTAGCATTACACATTTTCAAATCACTGCAGCTTCTTGTCTTTATGCCATTTGTACAAGGCCTCCATGCAGAGCACGTCCAGTTTGGCGTGCAATAAGGGTCTACCCCTCCGCAAGACTGCTCCTTTAAAGGACTAAATCCCCAACCCGCTACTCCACAGCCGTTTGAGTCTGTACACACCCTTTTTTGTGTTTTTGTTTTCTGATCGCAAAGACTCCACTCACCACACTTCCAATTTGGCGTGCATGATGCAACACAAGCCTGGTTTTCGTGAGGTTTTGAACTTGTGATTCCGCAATAATTACCGTCGGTACAAGTTCTTTGCTGCTCGCCATTTATCCCCGAGCATTTGCTCCATTCTGTGCATTTCCAATACGGAGTATACGAAGGAGCGCAACTTCCGGTTTCAGTGACTGGTTTGGGTTTTATGTTGAATGGAGCGCTTGTTCCACAAACCGAATTATTAGACAATGCTGGATTAAGTCCTTTTTCGCAAACTTCAATTGTGTAAAGGTCATCTGGCAACTCTAGTAAAACGCGCGGATCATATGAGGTAACAGGCCGCATCTCAAATTTTCCGTTTGCAACCTCAAGGTCTGAAAGTGGTTGGCTAAAAACTATTTTATTGTTTTTATCTTTTAAGTATGCCCACGAACCGCTTAAAATTCTTACATTGCTTGTATAATTTTTTGAATATGAAACTCCAATAACAAGCGGATTTGCCGGATCAACATCAAATAAAATCCTCCCGTAAGTGAAAACATCTGATGATTTTGGCGAGGTTACCGTTAAGGAAGGAGAGTTAAGAAGTGATATAAAAAAAGATTTGCTGTCTTTTCTGCCTACAAAATTTTCTGGAGCTTGAGTTCCGTTATAAGTTACCAGGCTTACTTTAAAATCTACGGCTCGGTAAGAAAGATGCGGCAACTCTTCTGCTTTTATCTGCCAGTCAAAATATCCTTGGCTGGCCAAAACAGGAGTTTTTGTCAGCCAAATTGGCGTACTAGTAACTTGTGAATTTGTACTACCAACCAGAGAAACATAAGACAACTGTATTCCTGCATTACCTGAAAATCCTGCGGCATCCCATCTTATTCTTACTGTTTCACCAGGAACAAATGTTTCGTTTCCAGCAGGAAATATTATGTTTAGATTTGCAATAGGCGAAGGTTTGTTGCACGCTCCGTCTGAGCAACCGTTTGGGCAGGTATAATACTCTTCCTGATACAAAATTCCATTACAGAAATATTCAATAAGCTGCCCAGAACGAGAGCAGGTGTCTGCAAGTTGCCTGGTTACCCCATCGAGTCCTTTATATGAAAGCACATCCCTTTTGAAATAATCCTTTTCTTTTATGCAATTTGGTTGGCCGGCTCCGGTAATACCAAAATAACCATCAGACTTGTCCTGAACACTGGGAAAGTCCGTTGCATAAATAAATATCTTGTAATTATTACTGTCTGTTGCAGTGGGAGTAAATGAATATTTGCCCAAATAACCACTAACATTGCTGGCTATTGAAATAGCAGTGTCTTCACCCTTAATTAAAGCAATATCTGTTTTGCCCACCAGATTGCTTTGCCATTTTATTTCGTATGTTTTTCCTGCTTCCAATAATTCTCCCCCATTTGGATAAATTAACTTAATGGAACGCCCCGAAGTATCGGCCTGGTAGTTACAGGAGACTGTTTCAGAGCTTGAGTAAGTTACGCCTCCTGTACAAGTGCCAACTTTAGTCCAGTATTTGGTTTGCTGGCCAGAGGACGGACAAGTTGTTGGGGAAAGCACAGAAGACCAATTGGAGCTGGTGCAGACAGGAGTTTGAGGGGTTTGAATAGTTTCAGGAGTTTGGGTTTGAGGGGTTTGGGTTTGAGGAGTTTGAATAGTTTCAGGAGTTTGGGTTTGAGGAGTTTGAATAGTTTCAGGAGTTTGGGTTTGCGCCTGATCGCATCCATAAAGCTGGTTTAATTTTGCCCTGGTTAAAAAACCTGTGTAGCCGGATTGAGGTAAGATATTGTGCTTTGCTTGAAATCGTATGACTGCGTTAGCCGTGCCCGTAGAATAAGTATTTATGTCGTCAGGAGCGTAAGAGATGCCCTCGTTGGTTAGGGCGACATGTAATTGAGCCATTTCGCTAGTGCCAGACTGCGCATAGCCCAAATCGCTATTAAATGTGTGACACCAAGTCGTGCTGTTCTGCTGCTCGGCCAGCATTTGATTTAATTGTGCAGTAAGTTGAGCTATTTGATCCTGTATCTGGGCAATTAGCGCTTGTTTTTCTGCTGCGGTCATGGCAAAAGCTTCGCCACTTGCACAAAAAATAAATGTCAATAATATTATTACTAAAATATTTTTTAGCTTCATAAATCTAAAACATTAAAAATATTAATATATTATACAATAATTTTAAATTACAAACAAAAAGCGCCAATAATAGCTGGCACTTTTTGTTTTATGTAAATTACAGAGAAATGTTTTCGATATCTTCTGAAGACACTTCTTTCTTGGCTCTTGGAGCACGTCCGCCTTCTGGTTCCTCAATTTTGAGGTTTACCCTGGCGTGGTTTTTTAATCCGACAATGCGGACCAAATTCCTGATTGCTTTGGCTGTTGAACCTTCTCTTCCAATGATTTGGCCCATATCTTCTGGGTTAACTTTCAAAGAAAGCAGAACTCCCATTTCGTCAACTTTTCTTTCAACTTTGACGTCTTTTGGGTGGTCAACTAATTCCTTAACAATGTACTCAAGAAACTCTTTATCATTATCTGCTGCCATAGTTTCTTAAATCAATTAATCTTAATTCGTTCTGTAGCTCTCGACCTAACAGGGCTACTGTTTATTATTATATAATCTTTTATTAAAAAATGTCAATAATTTTTCACTCTCGCAGCCCGCGAAACCATTTCGTGAGCTATGAAGTGAAGGGAAACTTTTTCGCGAGCAAGGTCGCGAGCCCGTTTCCCTAGTAGGCTATGTGGAGATTCAATCTCCGGATTAGTCGCGGTCGCGGTTGCGACGGCGGCGGCGTGGCGGATTGAGTAGCTGGCCAATTGGCCGCCACATAATCCAGATGCCCAGACACGAGAACCCAATAGTCCACAACGGTGTGACAATGGGCCCTGCCTGACTGGGAAACCAGCTGGCCAGCATCAAGCTGATAATGGCCGAACTGACCAACCCCCGTCTCCAGTTGCCGAAGAATGTCTGGCGGCACTGGCGGGCCCCGTTGCGAATTAGGTACCACAAAAAGGTACCAAATTGAACGAAGCTCCACTCAATGGCCGTGCCAAACAGTTCGAGCGCGCGAAAACAGAAACGACCGAACATGATGAATCTCCTTGCCCGCGTAAAGCGAGCGAAAAAAGAACTGTTTCAATTTCAAGACACTTGGGAGATTTCTTCTTGTCTCTTGGTTCGTCACCTAAGACTTTGTTAATCATATTCTCGAGCGAAAGCAAGAGAACTGGCAACAAAGAAGAAATCTCCCAAACGCCCCTTTTTCTTCATTTTCAATACTCTTTTATTATACCATATTCAAGGCTACTTGTCAATAATTAGCAGCAGACGCACTTGACACGAAAAGTCATACATGTTAATATGATTATACTTGTGTTTAGACCTGTTTCTCAGGTCTTGGGAAACTGGTCGAGTTTTTTAGCAAGCAAAAATTAAAAAGTATAAAATAAAATGGAAGGTACAATCAAAACTCTTACAGAGAAAGGATTTGGATTCATTGCTCGCGAAGGCGAAACAAAGGATCTTTTCTTTCACTCTAACGATTTGAATGGTGTGTCTTTTAACGATTTGAAGGTTGGCGATGCAGTCACCTTTGATGTTGAGCAGGGTCCAAAGGGTCCAGCCGCAAAAAACGTTACAAAAGCATAATCATTAAAAAACGCCCCTAATTAATGGGGCGTTTTTGTTTATAATTTAGGCTTTTGGCTCTTCTGGCTTTGGCTCTTCGGTTGGCGCTGGTTCTGCGGGTTTTTCGGCTGGAATTTCTGCTGGCGCTGATTCGACTGGCTTTGCAGCCTCGGCTGGGGCTGCTGCGACCTCACTAGCTTTTTTTATTTCTTCTTGTTTTTTCTTTGATATATTGGTAACTTTTATCTTTTTGGCGTCTATAATTTTTTCTGCAACCAATAAATTATGAACTGTTGGGCTGGGTTTGGCGCCATTTTTTATCCAATATAAAACGCGCTCTTTATTTATAGAAACTTTCTTAGTTAAAGGATTTTTATAACCCAAATCTTCCACGGCCCTTCCCCCTTTTGACGACCTTCTTTTATCTATAACAACCACTCTGAAAAATGGCTGATTTTTTTTCCCTTTTCTGGTTAAACGAATTACTAACATATTTTGTTTATATTATTGAGCAAGGCAAATAATTTTTTCGTAACTCTAGTACGCGGCGCGACTAGCGTGGAGAAAAAATTGATTTGCCGAGCGAAATTAATTCCACTTTTTTACATTTAGCGCCAACTCGGCTGCGTCCTCTTGGGCTTCTTGCTTTGACGAACCTTGTCCTTCTGCCACTAATGTTTCATTCAAATAAACTCCTACAATAAATTTTTTATCATGATCTGGCCCAGACTCTTTCAAAACTTTATAGGTTGGCGTAACACCAACTTTTTCCTGGGAGCATTCCTGAAATTTTGATTTTGAATCTTTGTAACTCCCCTCTTCTATAATTTCTGGTAATTTTGTCAGTAAATATTTTTTTATAAAATCGTCACAATTTTTGTATCCTTGGTCCAAATACATTGACCCCAGCAAAGCTTCAAAAGTGTTGGCTAAGATATAGGCTCTGGCTTTACCAGTTTCTTTGGACTCACCGCGCGACAAAAGTAAAAAATCATTAAAACCCAACTCTTCTGCTACGCTACACAACATTTTGGCATTTACCAATGCTGCTCGCCAATTTGTCAGCTCGCCTTCTGGTTTGTCTGGATACTTTTTATAAAGCTCTTCTGTAACAATTAACTCAATAACTGCGTCGCCCAAAAATTCTAATCTTTCGTTATGGGCCAATTCAAACTTTGGGTTTTCGTTCAAGTAAGACCTGTGGGTAAAGGCTTGAGTTAACAAATCCTTATTTTTAAATTTCAATCCTAATTTTTTTTCGAATGGTTCAAAATCTTTCATTTGGCTTCTGGATCTAATTGTTTATAAACTGTTCCTAAAACTCCATTAACAAATTTTCCTGATGTTTGCCCAGAAAAATTTTTAGCTAATTCTATGGATTCATTAATGGCAACTTTTGGCGGCACCTCTTCTTTATCTGAATAAAGCAATTCTGAAAGTCCTATTCTTAAGACATTTCTATCTATCATGGCAATCTGGGCAATGGGCCACTCTGGCGCTGCTTTTTCAATAATTTTATCTAACTCTGGCAAATGTTTTGTTATCTGGTCGATTAATCGCCAGATAAAGTCTAATTCTTCTAATCCAGGACCAAAATCATCGATATTTCTTTGAACAATATCTTTTAGGGTGGGTTTTTTATTATAAAAATCCCACTCATATAAACTTTGCAAAACTATAGACCTGGAAAGATGACGGCTGGCCATGTTTTTTCGCTCGGGAAATAATTTTCCGCTAGCGCTCGGCCCCAGCGGGGCCTCGCTCAGGCTTCGGCAATTTCCGCCCTTCGGGCGGACCATGCAAATTGCCTGCAGGGTACGCTACAAATTATTTTCCCTCGCTTGTATTTTAAAATTACTTTTGTGACAAATTTTCTATTGTCAGTGGTTTTTCCTGTTTGTGCTCTTTTTCTGCCTGCTTAATTTCTTTTTCTCTTTGCTTTTTTTCTTTTTTTGTTAATTCGGCCATAACATTAATCACCTCTACCCCTTTGTAATACCCACAATTTTTGCAAGCTGTGTGCGGCAAAACCGGCTTTTTACATTTTTGGCACAAAGTTAAATTCGCCGGCTTTATAAAAATATGCATCCGGCGCTGATTTCTGCTGCCCTTAGTTTTTCTATGTTTTGGAACTGCCATATAAATATAGTTTACACTAAATTCGTAATTTATGCAAGAGCTAAAACAAAAGCGGCCCGCACCTTTTTGTGCGGGCCGCCAGACATTCTTTATAACGGTGACTTCTCGCTCCAAGAAGGAATTGATTTAGCGTTGCTGGTGCTTATCTTGAGGTTTTGCGGCCAGTAACAACAACCTAACTCGTCGCAAACTTGTAAGCCGGTTTTGTAGGTTCCTGGGTTGGCGTAATCATGGCCAACGCCACCAATAGTAGTGTCTTGTGGGCTGGAAAGATTGCTTGGGCTGAAATTAGTAAACCACCAGTTGTAGCATTTGTCGTTGAAGCAACTGCCATCCCCATAAGCCAACATTGAAGTGCAGAATTCGTATTGATTGTTGTCGGTGTTGTAGCATTTTGAGTTATCAGTAAATTGGACTGCCCCTGGAGGCGAGTTTTGCGGGAAAGTATATGAAACAAATGGGCCTGGGTGAATATATGGATATTGATAGATTGTCGCAGCAGATGAACTGATGGTTCCAGTAGCGCCATCGTATAATCCATCGCAACCCTCTGTCCCAAACTGATCATCACCAATAAAGGTGCCACACTTGTCTCCATTGTAATAGACCCAGCCAGAGGTTAAGCCAGTGTTTTCTACAACTTTGACTCGCCAGTAGTAGTTTTCTCCATAGTTTAGAAAGTCGCACCTATTGGGCAGGTTGTTTTTGCAATTATCAGTTGTTTTTGTTTCGGTCAATAAGACTGGCAAGTTAACTATGTTGGCCGTGCCGTGCACAAGCCCGCTGTCATAAATTAAATTACTTGCAAAGTTACTCTTATCTGTACTAATTTGCATTTGCCACATTGTTTGTGGATTTGGCGGGATGTCGCTATCTGTAAATTGCCAGGAGAATGAGGCTAATCCGCTGAATGGTATGCCAGTTCTTGTATAAGCGCAATAATCTGGGGTGACTTTAAGTTTTGTTGCTTCAGGATCATCGCTATCTGGACAAGAAGATTCGTCTGGGCATTTGGTCCAAGCGCCATAAATACAAATCCGCTGCCCACAAGGACAACTTCTAATTTCTCCGTCGGTGCACGGACAAGTAGCGCCAAGAATTTGACAAGTGTCTTGACCAGCTTGGCCTGTGCATTGGCAGGTACCATTTACACAACCAGCAGCATTGGGACAGTCTGACCAAACACCATTTTGGCAAGTTCTATTACCACCACAAAGACATGCTTGAGTGTCGCCATTTTTACATGGGCATTCTTCTCCTGGATTTTGACAAGCATCATCGCCTGAACCAGGCTCGCATTGGCAAACATTCCCTCCTGACCCATCACTGACACACTCTGAATGGTTAGGTCCGCAATCTGACCATGTGCCATCTGGCTGACAAGTTCTTTGGCCGCCACAAACACAATTTTCTTCTTCACCTTCGCTGCAAGAACATTCAGCGCCAAGAGTTGAACATTCTGATGGACCCGAGCCATCTACGCATTCACAAATATTTGTCGTTGAATTACATTCTGTGTGTTTGTTTGGACAAATCCACTTGCCATTAACACATTGGGGCTCGCCACCGCATGGACAAGTTGGCTCATCTTGACTACCCGAACCGCATTGACCACCAACTGTACTACATTGGTTATCGCCCTGACCATCTACACATTGGCAAATACCTGCTCCAGTTGTACAACTATTAGGATCTGCGCCTGCACATTCTGTGTGTTTGTCTGGACATTTTGACCATGCCCCATCTGCCTGGCAAACCTGAACGCCACCGCATGGACATTCTAATAGTTGGCCAGGGATGCATTTGCAACTGCCACCAACCGTGGTACATTCATTACCGCCAACTCCATCAACGCATTCGCATTTATCAGTTTGTGGATTACATTCTGTATGTTTGTCTGGACAAACCCACATGCCATCAACACATTGGGGCTCGCCACCACATGGGCAAGTTGGTTTTGGATCTGAACATGGACAAGCCGCGCAATCTGTTACTCCGCAAGTGTTTAAGAGAGTACACTTACCATTTTTACATTCTGAATGAGGGTTGGTTTGGCCTTGAGGACAACAATCTGCACCCACGGTGTCACATTCATTATCACCTTGACCATTAACACATTCGCATTTCTTTGTTTGTGGATTACACCTTGTGTGCTTGTCAGGACATTCTGACCATGTCCCATCTGGCTGACAAACTTGTTGGCCACCACATGGGCAAGCTAATGTTTGCCCTGGCACACAACCACAATTGGCGCAATTGGTTGTGCCACAGCTGTTTACTAGAGTGCAAACATTGTTTTGGCAAGTATAATGTGGTTTTGTTTGGCCAGCAGGACAAGTCTGGACACATGGACCCCAAGCGCCATCTTGGCAAGTTTGAGTTGAACCATCACTACAAGTATTTGTTGCACCTTCTGGGACACAAGCTCCCCCATTTCCACAGCCTGTCCATGTGCCAATATTAGTACATCTTCTCATACCACCAGGAGGACAGGTTGCAGTATCTGTATCGCCTGGGTTACAGTGATTGCCGCAGAACCAACCGTTTTGTATGTCAAAAAATGGACAACGCGGCATGCCTGGACCAAGCATTCCACAGCCACCAATAGTGATTAGATAGTCAAAAGCTCGCCCAGCAATACATACTACTTGTCTTAGGCCACAAGACAAAGCGTTGGTTATTTTGGGAATGTTGTTCGGCCCGCATTGAGCGCCTCTTGCTCCCCCTGGCACACACTGACTGCAGAGATTAAAAGTAAGCGCCTTCTCTGGTCCTTGGGCCTGCATCTGACCCCTACAGATATCTTCACACTGCTGCTTACATGGAGCATCATTTGCGCATAAATTTGCGCAAGCTGGACCACAATCATTTTGACCAGCCGCGCATTGAACTCCTCCTACACCACAGCCACATTTTGTTGTTGATTTAGTATTAACGCAAGAATCTCTACCGGCAAAACAACTTGATTTGAAATCTGTGTAGCCAGAACCATCTTGTGTGCACGCCCTATTTGTCCAACCGACGCACAGGCCCTTAGACGCCTCCTCTACTTTTGCCACGCACTTATCGTTAAAACCAGGCCTATCACCAGGCTTACATGTATAAATAGTTTTATCAAATGTTATTTGTTTGCCAGCTGGACTCTTGTCAACACAATATATTTTTTCGCCATCCTCGGTTCCAGGGCAATTGCCGTCAACCAGATCTTCTTTGCACCTACCATTATCGCAAGTATAACCAAAATCTTGATAAGACTTTTCTCCAACACACTTCCTTCCTGGTCTTCCTCCGTTAGGACACCCTGTCAAATTTGTAGGAGTACAGCACCCTGTTGGCGCTACAATTCCTGAAATAGTTTGGCTATTTGAAGAAATTTGAACATTCCCTCCGTTATATGTAACCGAAACCGTGCCAACATTTTGAGTGGCGCAATTCTCTTGTCTACCAGGATTAATTTGATAAGTTATTGTCCCTCCTTTGTAAGTTATGGTTACTGTTGCTGGTCCAGCGCCACCAGCAGGTATATACCAGCCTGCTCTCAAATCAACATTAAAGTTGTTTGTCCATTTTCCAGCTGCCTTAGAACTTTCTAAATTAATTGTTATGGTTTCTGAGCCTCCGCTGCTCGTGTTATCTCCGCTCCAAGAGACAAATTCGTCGCTACCACCACAAGACCATCCATAGCTTTTACTAAAAACTGTTGTGCCAGTATCTAAGTCGTGAGGAGATCCCCAGCTATAAACAATCTGCAAGTTGCCAAGCGTTGCAGTGCAATCAGCATCAGAAACGCAACTCCTTGTACCACCATTATCCAGGCACCTTTGACCAGCCACGCAACAGAGGTTACTACCACAAACCTGCCCGTTGCAACAACTATTAACACCACTATTATTATACACCCGACTCATTGGACAACAAGTACCATTTGGAAGACATCGTTCTTCGCTTCCGCAACACTGCTGTGTCCCTGGATTTGAGCCACAAATAGTTCCGTTGCTACAACAATTTGCCGCAGTAGTGCCTGAATTATAACAAGTATTATTTTCGCAGCATTTATAAGTTTTAACATACCCTTCAAGTAGACAAGCCTGAGGTTTATCTGAGGGGCAACAACCTCCTGACACTGGGCACTGCGGATATCTATTGCTTGGATAGGTTATTGGTACCTCGCCTGGAAAACAACACTCTCCGCAGCCAGAAGGATTATTATTAGCAAATTTTTGGTAACCACAACACACCCCAGACGTATTGCCAAATGCGTTTTTTATAGTAAGACCCTTTCCCGCGCCACAACACGCTTGTTGGCCATAATTTGGATCGCCAACTACATCATTGCCTGCAGGACAACAGCCGATATTCTTACCTTCGTTGTAAATATATGCCTTTTGACCAGTGGGACAGCATACTGTATACGCACCGGCGATCACAGGAGATTGGCCTTGTTCGCAACAAACTCCCTGGCCAGTAGTATCTTTATACCCTCCATATTGACAACAAACTTGCTTACCATCATCGCCCCAAACCGACCATCCAGAAGCACAGCATTTACCAGTACTTCCTGCAGAGTATGGTGTTTCATTAGCGTTACAACAAGTTTGATAACCTGCTAAACCAGAAACTTTCTGATCTGGGCTGGGGCAACACCTGCCTACCAAATGACCGTTTTCAAATTTTGAATAACAAGGACCTGTGCCAAGCTCTAAACCATTTATGCCGTGGCAACATGCCTTATACCCATTTTCTCCGCACATAGTTGCTTCGGCAGAATAAGCACCTGTAGCGTTTCTAGTTTCTGTGTTGTAGTTAGTATAGATAGTATCATAACAACAGCTACCACCAAGCATATTAGCTGTGTTTATGCATTTACCAGTAAGAATTCCTGAAAATAGAGGAACCCACTCCCTAAAGGCGCAAAAACCGCCTTCAGGTGATCCGCTACAAGATATTGGCGTGACATTAACAGCGCTCACCCTGTTGGCGCTATTTAATGGCAAAAGATTAAATAAAAAAGCGCCGACCATTAAAATCGCTAAAAATAACAAAGAAATCGATAAAAATTTCTTCATAAAACTAATTTATTAAAAACAAACTTAATTTATTGCGCTGGCGAAGAAACGCCAGGTATAGGCAAAATAAAAATTGACTCGCCCTGAATAGATCCTCCTGGAATGATTATTAAAGTCACATTTACTGTTTGTCCAACTTTTAGACTAGAAAATGCCACCTCTTGCTGAGAAGACGGAGACTGGCTTCCTTTCGGATTATTGGCCGGTATCGCAAATGAATAAACTTTTGCATTGTTGGTCATCGCCACATCAAAACTATCTTTATCAGAAATAATAGTTATGTTTTTACCATCTATTTTTGTTATTGTTCCGTTGGCGATAATTGGCGCAATTACTTTAGAGGAAAGTCTTTTTGCCAAATCATTTTCATCAACTTTAACCTGATTATTGATTTGAGCTTGTGGTTTGCTTGACTGATACATAATCCCCAACGCGCCGCCGGTTACAAAAATAATTAGCCCAATGACTATTAATACAATAATTGAAATGGATTTATTCATATTTTTAAAATTTATAAAATTTTTATTGTCCTGTGGCAGCAAAAATTGTAACTTGATTGCCAGTAATTTGACCTGATGTATTTACACTAAAATTAACTACTAAATTTTGGCCAACCTTTATGTTGCGCACGCTAACTTGTTGAGGAATGCCAGTGGTCGCGTTACCAGTGCTGTCTCTTTGCACTAAAGCAGAAAAAATTTGAGCAGAATTACTAATAGGTATAGTTATCTCATCTCCATCGTAGCTTAAAGTGACGTTGTTGCCTTCAATCTTTGTCACTGTGCCAAAAGCGCTGACTGATTGCACCACCTTAGAACCTAAAAGATTAATTGTTGGTATAACTGTTTGAGCTTGCTGAATTTTTGGATTTCTCGAAGCATAAAAAAACCCGGAAGCAGCGCCCAGGGCAAAAATTAATAACCCCACAATAATTAAAAAAATTATCGCTTTTTGTTCGTTTTTGCTCATTGTTTTTTTTATTTATTTTTTTATTCTTTTATTTTACCACTTTTAAAAAACACAAGCAAAGGAGTCAAGCTGTGGATAACTCTCATTGATAATAAAAATTTAAAAAACGAAAAATCATTGACAAACATTCTAATCGTTGTACGATTAATATAGAAGGAGGCTCTTTGCCATTTCAAAGGATTGTACACAACGCTATAAGTCACAACGCTTCACACAAGGAGATGCGTAGATGAACAAGCTACTCACAGCTCTGTTCTGTTTGGTGTTTGCGCTAGTTGCAACCACTGCTTGCGCGCAAAACGCAAGCAGCACCGATGATCTCCGCGGTGGGATCATCTACAGCAAGGACGGCCACGCCCTTTATTTCGACCTCAGGGATGTCAAGAATGGCAAGGAGACGGATCTCTCTGCCAATTGGAAGGGCGTGGTCATCAAGCCACCGTTTGCTGCTTCGCTCAACGGCGAGTGGATTGGGTGGCGACAGAACTACAAGTTCTGGGTTGGCCAACTGCCAAGCGGAACGCCCCGCGCGATTCGCTACGCCAACGGCAACTCCAACACTGGAACCACTCCAGAGATAAGGAAGCTCTATGGTCTCCCAAGGACAGAACACGACTTCGTTTGGCAAAACAACGAGATCAGCACGATGTCACTCTCGCCAGACGGAACCAGGTTCGCCTTTGATGGCCGCTGCCAAATGCCAAGCTGGTTGACCAACCCCAACGATGGTTATCGTCCATACAGCAGCGCCCTCACTGGCGCTGGCTACGACAACACCTTCGTGGGCACTTTCCTACTTAGCACGATCTACAACCAGAACAACTACGACTCTGCTGGTTGTAGCATCCACGAGCCATACTTTGGCTGGGGAGGCACCATCTTCGACGAGACGTTCTACGCCAACAAGCCTGGCTTCATGCCTGTCTCCGCTGGCTTCACAGCAGACGGACGTTTTGCGGGCATGGACAGTAAGCTCAGCAAGATTGTCAAAAAGTCTGTTGTTGGCCTGGCTTTTTCGGGACTTGAAGATTGGCAAAATGGGAAAAAACTAGTCTACTTCATCTACCAGATGAACGGCAAGTATGGACCCATTGAGATTCGTCTCATCAACAAGCCAATTTTCAAAACCGGAGAGCCCGGCAGGACATTGGACAACCAGCCCACAAACTGGGTGCGCCAAGAAGATGATGTCGTCGAGGCTTGGGAGATTCCCGTGTCCATGCCGAGCTGCGAAGGATTGGCAGTCAGGCCGGACGGGTCTTTGGCGGTTTGGAGTAATGGAAATGTTTACGTAGTCGATGGCGCGCAACTGGTAAAAGGAATGAAAAACGCCAAAACAATTGGCGTGACCCCGGCCATCGACGGCCACAAAGGGAAAAAGTTCCTCAGCTATGGCGACAATGTCTTTCGCGTTCAGGCAACAACCTGGGCCACGGGTGTCTTCGGCACTTGCATGCATTGGGTCAGCAACGACGCTTTCCTGTTTGCAGACAAGTCTGGTGAACTCTACCTGTGCCGTCAAGGAGGAAATGTGGAGAAACTCTACAAGGATGTCGGCGGCTATTTTCAATATGTCGCCATCTCTCCCCTGGAAACCCAGGTAGCTCTGGGTAAAAAACCCTACCAGACCCAAGATGACCTCAAGGTTCTGGCTGGGCTGAAAACCAGCGCTCCGAAAGCCAAGACAGTCGTCGTCGCGGAAAGGACTGCCCGTATCAACACGAGCGAGCAAGAGTCGCAGCTTCTCGAAGTCTCTCCAGAAAGGACCTTCTCCATTGGGGGTCACACGCCCTTTTCATGGGGAGTGCAAGAAAAGCAGGCGAACCTTCGCTTCGCTATCTCGCAAAGGACAACTGGATCTTGCCAGTACGTGTTGCTCAGCTTGAGCAATGTCAAGGACCTTGATGAAGTGACTAACCCGTCGCAGTATTTTGCAGGGACTAAGTTCAACCTTGAGCCAGACTCTTATCTGAACTCGAAGGGAAAGCCCACTCCCTGCTCTAGCGGCCTGCATTTAGGGTGGTCACTCATCCTAAGGTACGACAAGCTGCCAGACAAGTACTTCGGCGTCCAGTTGGTGGAAGTCAGGGATGGCACCGTGGTGTACAAAAAACGATTCTGGCCAGGAACGCCAGAACCTCCAAGGATTGCTCTCGCCAGAGATGGAGATTAGCAGCCCTAGGCCCTTCAACTCATGCAGCAATGCACAAGCCAGGAGGGCTTGTTTTTTTATATTTTATACAAATTTACTGACTGGCCAAAAAGTTTTTCTATGTATTTTGCATGGCCCAAATTTTTCTAGAGCAGCAAAGTGAGCCCTGGTTCCATAGCCTTTGTGTTGCAAAAAACCGTACTGTGGATATTTTTTATGATATTTTTCCATAAGCCTGTCTCTCGTCACTTTAGCAATAATTCCAGCCGCGCAAATAGAAAAAACTTTATTATCGCCATTTATTATCGACTCTTGAGGTGTCGCACAATAAATTTTGAAATTACCATCTAGCAAAAGAAAATCGTGGTCAAAATCTTTTAGCGCCGCGCTCATTGCCAATTTTGTCGCTTCCAAAATATTTATTTTATCGATTACTTTTTCAGAAACAATGCCCGCTCCCCATTTTACATCTGGGTGCTCTGTCAAAATTTTATAAAATTTTTCTCTTTGTTTTTCTGATAACTTTTTTGAGTCTTTTATGCCCCGCAAAATTTTGGCAGAAAAATTTTGTGCAAAACAAACAGCAGCTGCCACCACAGGACCAGCCAACGGCCCACGGCCAGCCTCATCTAATCCGGCAACATTATTAAACCCCTGTTTCCACAACTTTTTTTCTTCCTCAAAACTCGGATAAACCATAGCTCATTTTAGCACTTGTAAAATATTTCGCAAAAGGTAAAATAAAATATCATGAAATTTACCCACCTGCATGTTCACTCGCATTATTCCCTACTAGACGGTTTGCCAAAAATTGACGAGCTTTTAGATTGCGTCAAAGAGCTTGGCATGGATTCTGTGGCCTTAACCGACCATGGAGTTATGTATGGCGCAGTAGAGTTTTATAAAAAAGCCAAAGCCAAAAAAATAAAACCTATAGTTGGTTGTGAAGTTTATTTTGCTTTTGAAAAAATGACAGACAAGAGGCCTGGCATAGATTCTCCCAGATACCACATGATTTTATTGGCCAAAAATGAAACCGGCTATAAAAATTTAGTGCAACTTGTCACCAAGGCGCACCTAGATGGCTTCTATTATAAGCCAAGAATAGATGACGAACTTTTAGCGCAACATGCCGAGGGTTTGATTGGCATGTCTGCTTGTTTGCAAGGAAAAATTCCAAGGCTCTTAATGGCAAAAAAATACGATGAAGCCGAAGCTTTGGCAAAAAAATATGAAAATATTTTTGGAAAAGATAATTTTTACCTAGAAATACAACCGCACCAAAAAATACCAGATCAGCTGGTTTTGAATAAAAGACTCATAGAGCTTTCAAAAAAAACAGGGATTCCCCTAGTTGCTACCAATGATATACATTATTTAAGAAAA